>Ga0209207_1000788_pt1 | contig 17134 bp, 12 predicted proteins | sample SaghotsprinmetaG_FD_184140 | JGI IMG/M metagenome (GOLD analysis project Ga0209207, IMG submission 184140) | Hot spring microbial communities from South Africa to study Microbial Dark Matter (Phase II) - Sagole hot spring metaG (SPAdes) (version 3) | ecosystem: Environmental > Aquatic > Thermal...
CCTCTTCGGATATTCTTTGGTCAACTGAAGCTTTTTCCCTTTGATGAGCTCAAAGAGATACTGCGAGGTATGAAGAATGTCAAAGTTCACCCTGAATTCAGGGTATTCGTTCTTAAAGGTGTGATAACAATGAGGAGACGATACCAGAATCTGTTTGACCCCAGCGTCAATGAAGGTCTTGATGTTTTCCCGAGCCAGATGCTTGAAAAGCGTCTCATTGCCCGCCTTCCTCACACTCTCCCCACAACAGAGCTCCTTCGAACCCAATATCCCAAACTCTACCCCCGCCCGATTAAGAAGAAGAGCCGTCGCCTGAGATACCCTCTTTAATCTCGGCTCATAACTGGGATAACAACAGGGAAAGTAGAGATATTCCGTACCCTCCACAAATTCCTTAACCTCAACCCCCAAACCCCTCGCCCAGTTGCCCCGATCCAACGGCTCCTGCCCCCAAGGATTCCCCACACTGGCCAAACTCGTCATCACCGTCCGAAGATTGGGAATGCTCGCAGGAACCACCCCGTCCGGCACCAACAACCTCCGCATCGCCCTCATCACATCGATGATCTCTACCCCACGAGGACAACGATCCACACAGCTACCACAACTCACACAGAGCCATAGATCCTCTGACTCAAATGGCACCAAACCAAATCTGGCCTGGTTGATCATCCTGCGTACAAAGAACTTCCTCACCCGATTCCATGGACAAACCGTATCGCATTTGCCACATTGATAACAGAACCTATCCGCATCACCACCAGCCTCTTTGATGCCATCAATCACCATTTTAAAGGGTGCTAAAGGTAAAGTCTCCATACTGTTTCTCGATCCTCTTATTTCACCTCAATGAATGTTAAAATCTAAACCCTAAACTCTAAATCCTAAATAAACTAAAAATCCAAATGTTCAAATGAGTGTTTTGAGTTTTCCCCTTTGGGTTTGTTTAGAGTTTTGGATTTTGAGTTTAGAGTTTGCTACTCCTTTGCTGACATGCGTGCAATGGTATCCACAACTTTTTCCAGTCCATATTTATCCACCAAAGATTCCAACCCAATCTCCACATCCTCTGGCTTTGTCTCCTCTTCGACCTCTTCTTCTCTCTCTTCATAAACCAGAGCGTCATTTAAACACCACTGAACGCATAAGGGTTTCTCCAGGGGGGGATCGTCTTCACACATGTCACATTTGAGTGGTAATCCAGAATCAGGCTCTTTAAAAGCATCTCGGGATGGACAGGAAGCTCGACAGAAGTCACATTCGCTATATTCCTTCCCATCGATCACATATCTGTCTCTTCCCATACATTCGGCCTTTGTATATTCCCCTGCATAGACAGGAAGATAGACATCTCTGAGCGGATCGTGAACCACACGAATCCGAGACCTGGCGGGATTATTACTACTATATTTGGGTTTGGCATGAAAGGCGGAACAGATGACCTCACAAGCCCGACACCCGTTGCATTTATCAAGATCGATTTTGATGGTCTTTATCTTCTTCTTAACCTTGCTCATCTTTTAAGATCCCTCTCTGTTCAAAGTCTTCGATGATGTACTCTAATCCTAATTCTTGAAGGGTCTCTTTTTTGGGAATACCATCCCGATTCCACCCCTTAAATTCATAATAGGCATCAAGGAGCTTCTCCTCAAGTTCTGGAAACCGTTTCTTCCAATGATCTTCAGGTGGCTTCTCATCCGCCCTTCTCAAACCTCTTCTCACATTGACCGATCGGACCAAATTACGGTTCCTTCGAACGATCTGGTTCAGCCCTTCCTCATCCAAATCTATCCCAAGTGCAGAGGAGATAATTAAAGGGTAATTGTGGATATGATAAGGAGGCTTCAATGGGAAAGAGGATAATCCCGCACATACCCCAACGGCATCGTCGATATAATGCATCTTTTCCATCCAATCCACAATTTCACAGGCCATCGGAATAGTCGGATAATAGGGATTCGATTTCTCTCCCCTTGGTTCCCAGTCAAGAAAATATTGTTTAAATCTATCGTCGGGAACCTGAATCCAATCCTTCACAAACTCTTCTCTATCCTCCCGCCTGGCAAAAGGCTCCTGAGGAAACTGTCCTTCGATCTGAGTAATGTTTGCCTTCTCGCCCGTGCAGTACATGAGGAAGTAGACGGGATTGAGCATACCGAGCTTGAGAGGAAGTTGCTCATGTTTCTTGATATTATTATGAGCGTATTCTTCTGCCCCCTTTCCTATCTGTTTAGCCGCCCAATAGGTGCCATTGGCTAAAATATCTCCAATGCCTTCTCGATGGACGATTCGGTCAAGCAGCCAGAAGAACCTTCCTTCTGTTTCGGACGGCATTCCGGGCATATCCTGATCGGTTAAAATGCCAGCCTCATAAAGCTCGAGGGCAAAGGCCATCACTTGAGGGGTTGAAAAACCATCCACGCCATAGTCGGTTGCGCGTTGAGCGATTTTGAATCCAAAATCCAAGTCTGAATAAGCTGCCATGGTATAGGTCAGTTTCGAGTAACATTTCATCATATAGGTTGAAATACCCGGAACAGAGATGATGGCCCCGCACTTCATCGGACAGTTATAGCAACTGATGAGTCGGGTTCGCACACTTTCCTGAATCGCCTTCCATCTCTCTTCAACCTCTTTGTTCCAAAAGTCCTTTCTCCGGGTGCGGGCATTCCCCCACATGAAACCGGTGGTGTGCCACTTCTCGTCAACCAGCTTCATCTCTTGGGGCGAACCAAGGCCTTCGAAAATCGGCTCGACATTCTTAATTGGATGTTCATTGCGAAACTGGATATATCTCAGAACCTCATTGCAACGCTCAAGAAATTCGTCGGGCCGTGCAATATTGATGTCTTTTGTCCCACGAACCGCAACCGCTTTAATCCCTTTGTCGCCCATTACAGCGCCAATACCGAGCCGGCTGGCACTGGAACGGCCCTGTTCAATGGAAGCCATATAGACCCTGTTCTCACCTGCCAATCCGATTGCAGCGACTTTGATGTTCGGATCCTTCAATTCCTGCTTAATCAGTTCGGCAGTTTCGATGGCGCCCTTCCCCTTTAAATGAGAGGCATCCCGTATCTCGACTTTGTCATTATTAATCCAGACATAGACCAGATGAGGAGATTTCCCACGAAATACCACCTTGTCATAACCGGCATATTTCAATTCAGGTGCCCAGAATCCCCCCATCATGGAATATCCCATAAATAAAGTTTGGGGCGAGTAGGTCGTCACAATGGTGCGATTGGCCCCTGGAGCAGGTGTTCCACACAAAAGACCTGTGCCAAATATCAATAGATTATCTGGAGAAAAAGGTTCGGTTTCAGGAGGAATCCTGTCCCATAATAGCTTGGCGTTTGTGCCCAACCCACCCAGGTGGAGTTCGGTTAACCGTTGATCCGTTTCGACCTTCTCAATATTCCCTCGAGATAAATCAATCTCTAAATGATATCCTGTCTCTGCGTACCTCATGTTTAACCCCTTGAATGATCTCCGTAACCTAAGTCAGTGACTTCTACGTTTACACCGTTAGAAAACCGAGGCTCGTCTAACGGTTTTAATTGATCGTTCCTTTTAAGATCTTCTTTAATCTGGTAATAACGACTTATTAAAAAAATCTTCAATCCAAATGTTTGCTGAGATTGATAAAAACGGAACGATCAAATCCGATGGCTTTAAAGAAGCTAAGCATATCTCCGGCGTCCCATCGGACAGCCGTATGAATATCTCGAATACCCTCCTTTTTAAAAAACTGAAAGAGTTTTTCGGCTAACGCCCTGCCAATCCCTGTCCCCATCTGTCTTGGATGGACTCCAACGACCTCAATCCATCCACTCTGCTCCAGCCCAAATCCCTCCCCTTTGATCTGGCCAATGATAAAACCCACCACCTGACCATTCTTTAAAGCTACGAAACCGATACTCTCCTCTTTCTTTAAGTGATTTTTGACCATTTGTACCCATTTTTTCGAAACCTTCTTTTGTAAGATGGATTCCTGGATGGACACGATCTCTGGTATATCTTCGACTCCGATCTTTCGGATCTTGATCTCTTTTGTAAGGACTCTATCAGTCAATGCGGATAATCTTGACATGTTTCCCTACCCATTCTGGAGGAAGATAAACTCGTCCGCTATTCCCGCTCTGCTTCACTTCTTTCTCAATCATCTCCTCTCCATAGACTTCGAACTTTACCTTATTCTGCAAACTAATTGAAGAAGGAAGGATTTCAAGTTTAGGTTCTTTTTTTGGGATTCTATCGTCCATTCGAACCTTAAATCTAATAAGTTAACTATTTCACAATGTACTTATAATAGAGCTACGATGGCTTGTCAAGAAAAATATTCTTTGAAATTTCTTCGACTTTTTAATTATAAAATAGCTATAAAATAATTATAAAACGATTAAAAACTTTGTCAAGAAAAAAGTTTAATTGATTCTAACTAATTGATATTAAATGAGTTATACATAAATCTGATTGGCCTCACGACCCTTTTACCGACGTCATAGCTATTTTAACCTTTTTTTGACAATTTCCACGAACACTGTTAGATATTTTCTATGAAGATCGAGCTCATCTCTCCAGCAGTGGAAGAAAATGCTCCAATTCCAAATCTGGCTCTTCCCATTCTCGCAAGCCTCACTCCAAAGGATGTGATCCTATCTTTTACTGACGATCTACTTACTCCGATCAATCTCGAAAAGGGCCTAAAAGATGTCGACCTCGTGGGTATCACAGTCCTGACCAAGACAGCTTTAAGGGCTTACCAAATCTCAGAGGCTTATAGACAGAGAGGGATCCCTGTCGTATTGGGAGGGGTTCACCCATCCGTGCTTCCTGATGAAGCGAAGGAACATGCCGATGCAATCGTCATTGGAGAGGCAGAAGAGAGCTGGCCGCTTCTCTTAGAAGATTTTAGGGGGGGGAAATTAAAGCCATTCTACCGCCAGGATCGATTTATCGATCCCTCAAAAATTCCAAAGCCGAAGAGGGAGATCCTCCCTAAAAATGGATATTTCCCCGTCGATGTGGTTCAGGTGAGCAGGGGATGTCCTTATCGGTGTGAATTCTGTTCTGTTTGCAACCTTTTTGGAGAAACTTATCGGCCGAGGCCGATTTCCGATGTGGTTGAAGAAATCAAAAGTCTTTCCCATCGGCTGATTCTATTCAACGACGACAATATTCTTGGTAATCTAAATTACGCTAAAGAATTGCTCGGTGCGATTACTCCACTTAAAAAGAGATGGGCTGGAGAGACCTCGTTGCATGGTTTGAGGGATCCAAAAAATATCGAACTCCTTGTCCGAAGCGGTTGTATTGGCCTTCTGATCGGCTTCGAATCGCTCTCAAAATTGAACCTTATTCAGTCTAAAAAATTTCAGAACGATCCAGTTGAATACGAAGAAATTATTGATGCCCTTCATCGATCCGGAATCACCATCTGGGCCTCTTTCATCTTCGGTTTTGATGAGGATAATCCTTCTGTTTTTGAAGAGACGGTCAATTTCTGTATCAAGAACAAACTCTTCTCAGCAAACTTCTCCCTTCTTACCCCCTATCCAAAGACGGTTTTATACGAGCGTTTGAAGAATGAAGGCCGACTCTTTCAGGATCGTTGGTGGTTGTTAGAGAATCCGAATGATGCTGCTCCTTTCTTTTTCCCAAAGAAGATGGATCTGGAAACGCTTCGAGAAGGATGGAAAAGGGCGTGGAAGAATTTCTATTCCATCTCTTCAATTTTAAGGAGGTTTCAATGGAATTATCCTTCAACTCTGATCAATCGTCTCGTCTACTTCCCTTTCCAGTTGATGCAATGGAGATTCACACAGAAAAAGATCATCGAAGGTAGGAGGAGATACCGACGCCGCTCATTCTGAAGCACGGTATCTGCATTCTTTTCGATGGCACCGTTTCACGATGCCCTCCCTCCCCTGTCTCTCGATGAGAAAGGGGGCTTGGCAAAGGGGACATTTCTCGGGGATGGGTCTGTCCCAAAGGGCGAACGTACACTGGGGATAGTTGGTGCAGCTATAGAAGATCTTCCCTTTTCGGGTCCTTCTCTCAACCAGCGTTCCCTCACACCCTTCTTGAGGGCAATGCACACCGGTATTGATGGACTGAGTCGATTTACAGGTGGGATAGTTTGAACAAGCTAAAAACCTCCCGAATTTGCCGTTCTTGATCACCATCGGGCTTCCGCATTTTTCACACCGCACATCGGTTTCCAGCTTCTGATTTCCGCCATTCTCTTCCAACTCTTTCGTGAAGCGACATTTGGGATAGCTTGAACAGGCTAAAAAATAACCTCTCTTGCCCCATCGCTTCACCATCTTGGAGCCGCACTTCTCGCAGAGGATCTCTGTAGGAATCTGTTCGCGTTTCACATCTCGCATCGAGACCTTTGCCATCTCCAAATCCTTTTGGAAGGGGATATAAAACTCCTTAAGCGTCTCCACCCAGCCCTTCTCTCCTTCTTCGATCTTATCGAGATTCTCTTCCATCAGGGCAGTAAACTCGATATTGAGAATATCGGGGAAATTGACGACCAGGAGATCGTTAACGAGGCATCCTAACTCAGTGGGAAAGAATCTTCCTTTTTCGATTCCCACATATCCCTTCTCTTTAATAGTGCTCAGAATCGTGGCATAGGTGGAAGGCCTCCCAATTCCTTTCTCCTCAAGCTCCTTAATCAGTGTGGCTTCAGAGAATCTGGGCGGAGGTTGAGTGAAGTGTTGCTTCGGTGTGAGGTTTAATAATTGAAGGACCTCTCCCTCTGATAAGGGCGGTAACTTCTTCTCTTCCGCATCGGTCTTTGCCTCCAATGAGACATGATTCTCTTCCGCCTCGACATAGAGGGCCATAAATCCAGGAAAGATAGGGACGTTCCCCGATGCCGTGAAAATTCCTTCACCGGCTTTAATCTCGACCGTGGTCTGAAGAAAGACGGCAGACGCCATTTGGGAGGCGACGAATCGATCCCAGATCAATTTATAAAGCGCCCATTGGTCCTTATCGAGCACAGACTTCATCCTTTCTGGATCGAGATCGATCGAGGTGGGCCTGATCGCCTCGTGGGCCTCTTGAGCTCCCTTACGGCTCTTATAGATATTCGGCTTGGAGGGAAGAAATTCTTCTCCAAATCGGTTCTTAATCCACCCCCTGATCTGATGGATCGCCTCCGTAGAGACACGGGGAGAATCGGTCCGCATATAGGTGATTAATCCTACGGTTCCTGCCTCTCCCAGATCCACTCCCTCGTAAAGTTTCTGCGCAATCTTCATCGTCTTATAGGCACTGAAGGAGAGTTTGCGGGAAGCCTCCTGCTGGAGGCGACTGGTGATGAAAGGTGGAAGGGGATGGCGCTTCTTTTCCTGAGGAGTCACTTTCGAAACCGTGTAGGAAACCGATTCGAGCCGTTTCTTCATGGCCATGGCTTCAGACTCATTGGCCATCTCCACTTTCTTTCCTTTCCATTTGACCAGTTTGGCGTCAAAAGGAACCGGTGATTCCTTCCCTCTCAGAGTGGCAGTCAGGCTCCAGTATTCCTGGGAAACGAAATTCTCAATCTCCCTCTCTCTTTCACAGATGATCCGAACAGCAACGGACTGAACACGCCCTGCACTTAAGCCCTGCCGCACCTTCTCCCAAAGAATCGGGCTGACCTGATACCCCACCAGACGATCTAAAATTCTCCTCGCCTGTTGAGCCTCATACTTCGATTGCTGTAACTTCCCAGGCTTCTTGATGGCTTCGAGAACCGCATTCTTCGTGATCTCATTAAAGAGAACCCGATAGATTTTTTTATCTTTACCGTCAATCGCCTCGGCAATATGCCAGGCAATGGCTTCTCCCTCTCTGTCTGGATCAGGCCCCAGGTAGATATCTTTCACCTTCTGACTTGCCTTTTTCAGCTCACCAAGAATTTTCTTCTTCCCAGGGATGGTGACATATTGGGGCTGGAAATCCCTTTCGATATCAACCCCCAACTCATCTTCCGGAAGATCCTTCACGTGTCCTACAGAAGCTTTGATGATATAATCGTCCCCTAAAAATTTCTGAAGGGTTTTTACCTTCGTCGGAGACTCAACGACAATCATCCCTTTTGCCATCTATTTCATAATCCTCTCTTCTAATTTTTCACTCCCAAATTTGGTATTCATAACCTATCTTTCTTCTCTTTTCACTCCACAAGTGGCTGGAGTTTCCTCTTTTCGATCTGGAATGCCTGGATCGACTTATCGAATTTACATCTTCCTGCTAAAACATTTTCCTGGCCACTGGGCAATGAGTCCTTTTAGCTCTAAATTTAAAAGTAGGCTTGATACTTTTCCGGGTTCCAATTGGCTCTCACGAATTAAGAGATCAATATGGAGGGGAGTCTCTCCTAACATCTCATAGAGAATCCTTTCCTCTTTATCCAATTCCGGCCCTCGAGTCTCAACCTCTTTAACGCTCTCTTTCTCTCGCTTCCATTGAGGCAGTATCTCCTCCAGAATATCTTCGCTCGATTCAACCAGTTTTGCTCCATCCTTGATTAATCGATTGGTCCCCCGGCTCCCATCTGCCCCGATATTTCCGGGAATGGCGAAGACCTCCCTTCCCTGTTCGAGAGCGTAGTTGGCTGTGATCAAAGAACCACTATCCGCGCTGGCCTGCACGACCACTACGCCAATGGAGAGTCCGCTGATGATCCGGTTCCTTTTCGGGAAATGGCCTCCTTCCGGAGGAGAACCCATTGGAAATTCTGAAAGTACTGCTCCCTGATCAAGGATCTTTCCGAATAGATTTCTGTTTTCAGGAGGGTAAACCACATCCACGCCGCACCCCAGGACAGCAATGGTTCGGCCTCCTCCTGAAATGGCACCCCAATGAGCCATTGAATCGACGCCTCTTGCCATTCCGCTCACAATGGTAACCCCGTAACGGGCAAGATCCCGACCAATCTTTTCCGTGACCCACCTACCATAGGGCGTGGTCTTCCTGCTCCCTACAATGGCAATAGCCAACCCATCCTCTTTCTTCAGCTCTCCCCGTAAGTAGAGCAGAGGTGGTGGATCATAGATGTTCCGCAGACGATCAGGATAAACCTCGTCCCTTAAAGTAATAATTTTCGCATTCCACTTCTTCAGTAAAGAGAGTTCTCTCTTGATAGCCTCCTCAGGTGGCCCTTTTCGAATAGCAGAAGCCACCTTCTCACCCAATCCCTCAACCTCTAACAACTCTTTCAGGGAGGCTCGAAAGACGGCCTCTGGAGTCTTAAACCGATCGAGGAGTCTTTTAATAAAAACGGACCCGACCCCAGGTATAAAATTTAGAGCAAGCCAATAAAAAAGTTCTTCAGCCATATCGAGCCTTAACAAAAAAAGCCTTAGAGGCGATCAACAACCTCCAAAGCTTTTCATAATCACGGAAATCCAATCTTTCGATAATTGCCTTTTCGTCAGAACTCCATCTTCTCTTTTGAGTAAGGCTGGATCATGTCGCCCTTATGGATGGCCTCAAAGGCTTCGAGAACCCTCGCTGTATAAAAATTCCCAAACCGATCGATGATTTCAACATTTCCGGCGATGTTATACTTTCTGCCGATCTTCTTTTGTGTCTCTGGATCCACCACATCATCCGTAGCCTTGAAAATGGTGTACTTATTTCCAATCGCAATCGGGTCCGCCGTCTTAAAGGCCAGATAGAGCACATCGCCTTCTGCCATCAAGTTCTTTCCTTCCTTATTATCAAGGACGGTACCGATTCCCTTATAATCGAAACCCGCGATGAAACCGGCGGAACGAATCTCCGGAATAACTCTCTTCTGCTCAACCGGTATCTTCTTTTCGACCACCTCTGGTTTCTTCTCAACAACCGGAGGAAGTTCCACCTTCTTCACTTCTGCCACCACTGGTTTAACTTCTTTAACCTCGGGTTTCTCCTCAACGACCCTCTTCGGTTCTTCCTTCTTTACCTCCTCAATAGGAGAAAGACGGATAGGATTTCCCGGATAAATCCAGTGGGGATTCGTGATGTATGGATTTCTCTGCCACAATTTCGGCCATAAAAATGGATCTTTTAAAAAATTAGCCGATATGTCCCAGAGTGTATCCCCTTTCTTGATGGTATAAACTCCCTCGGCTTCTCTCTTCTCCTGAGCCATAATGGATAAAGTAAAAAAGAAGGAAAGCAAAAGCACTACAATAAGATTGAAACCCATCAGCTTTTTCATATCATCCTCCTCGATTGAATCAATTTAAATCCACTCCTCATAGCACAAGATAAATTGTTGTTTAAAATTATACTGTTATCTCTTTTTTGTCAAGGAAAATATGAAGCCGTATTACACTATTTTAACTGTCTTTAATATAACTAATTGATTTTGTTGATTATTTCATATTCAATTCGACTTTAAAATCTCTCAATAATTGGATCAGGTAAGTTTGGAGAAGTCTGCAAATCTTAGGAAAAGTTGCCCAATCTCATCGAGAAGGGCAAGGCGGTTGTTCCGGTTCGCTTCGTCTTCGACCATCACCATCACACGGTCGAAGAACTCATCAATCGGACTTTTCATCCGCGTCATCTCAAGGAGGGCAGAGGGGTAATTCCTCTTTTTTAGGTGCTGATCAACCCTCTCCTTTGCTCTAATAAAGGTTTGATGGAGATTCTTCTCGGCTGGTTCCGAAAAGAGGGAAGGATTTAGCTCTCTTCTCGATGGTGCTCCCTTTAAAATATTCATCGCCCGTTTAAAGCCGATCACAATCGATTCGAAGTCGCTCCATTCCCTCGCTTCCCTTAAGGCATCAATTCGGTGCTGAATGTCTAAGAGTTGATCAAATGAAGTGGAAAGGACGGCTTCGATCACATCAAAGGGATATCCCTTATCCTGCAGATAGTTCTGGTAGCGAATTCTAAAGAACTCAATAACCTCTGCTTCCACTTCGGAAAACGATCGCTCCATCTTCTCCTTCAATTGCCGACCGCTTTCCTCAATTAATTCTGTGAGGGAGAGGGAATATTCCTTTTCGAGAATGATGCGTATAATGCCTAATGCCTGTCGTCTCAGGCCAAAGGGGTCCGCTGTTCCGGTTGGAAGGAGTCCAACCCCAAAACAGCCCACAATCGTATCCATCTTGTCTGCAATGCTCACAATATCGCCGATAGGGCTTGAAGGCAACCGATCTCCTGAGAAAGCGGGCAAATAGTGTTCGTAGATCGCCTCACAAACCTCTGGCTTTTCCCCTGAGAGCCGAGCATACTCCCTGCCAACAATTCCCTGTAGCTTTGGAAACTCTCCCACCATTCCGGTCACCAGATCGGCTTTACATAAGAAGGCGGCCCTCTCGACCACCTCCTGGAGTTTCGGGTTAATACGTCCCGTGATGAATAAAGCCAGATTTTTAAATCGTATCACCTTTTCATAAGAAGTCCCTAACTTTGCCTGAAAGACCACCTTTTTCAATGCTTCCACCCTCTTCTCCAAAGGAACTTTCAAATCGTCCTGAAAGAAGAAAGAGGCATCGGATAGCCTGGCTTTCAGAACCCTTTCATTTCCCCTCACCACCACTTTCTCATCTTTTGGCACAATATTGCTGATGAAGATGAAATGGGGTATTAACTTTCCATGATCATCCATGAGAGGAAAGTATCGCTGGTGCTCCTTCATCGAGTGAATGACCACTTCTTGGGGAAGTTGAAGAAATTTATCGTCAAAACTTCCGCAGAAGGGTTTGGGGTACTCCACCAGGTAATTGACCTCATCAAGCAGTTCCTCATCTTTCAAAACTCTTCCGGAAACCTTTGCGCCTTCCCGGATCATCTCTTCTTCAATCTTCTTCTTCCTTTCGGCAGGATCGACAATGACAAAGGCTTCGCTCGTCTTCTGTAAGTAGGTCTTGAAATCCTTCACCACGATGGGTTCAGGGTGCAAAAAGCGATGGCCATAGGTGATGTTTCCGCTTTGGATACCTCCCACATCAAAAGGGATCACTTCTCCGCCGAAAAGACCGAGAATCCAATGAATGGGTCGGGCAAAACGGATGGGAGTCTCTGCCCATCGCATCGATTTCTGGAATGGGATCGAAAGGATGATTTTGGGAAGAATCTGTGGAAGTATGTTGAGGATCGGTTTTCCAGCTTCCCTTTTTACGGCACAGACATACTCTCCTTTTTCGGTCCGAATGACCTCGAGGGATTCGACCGGAACGGATTGGCCCTTTGCAAACCCAATAGCGGCCTTTGTCGGCTGGCCATCCGAGTCGAAGGCAACCATCCTCGTAGGTCCTATCCTCCTTACCTCCTCGTCTCTCTGTTTTTCTGAAACCGATTCGATGAAGAGGACGAGCCGCCTTGGTGTCCCCAAGGTTTTCACCCCCTTAAAATCGATCCGATTTGCCTCAAACTCCTTTTGAACAAGTTCTTTGAGATTTGATAAGGCTGGATGGATAAACCCCGCAGGAATCTCTTCGGTCCCGATCTCGAGAAGCAGTTCCTTCATGATTTAGAAATCTCCGTCATCATGTTTGTCGGCAATAAATGCCAATCCTACTCCGAACCCTTTTTTAGTAGCGGAAACCCCATCTCTTCCCTCTGCTTCAGGTATGCTTCAGCACATAATCGCGCCAAGGTTCTCACCCTCAGGATATAACCCATCCTTTCAGTGACACTGATTGCTCCCCGGGCATCAAGAAGATTGAAAGTGTGTGAGGTCTTCAAACAATAATCATAGGCTGGAAGGACAAGCCCCCCCTCAACCAAGCGCTTTGCCTCTTTTTCATACATCTCAAAGAGGTAAAAGAGCATCTCCACATCTGCAGCCTCAAAATTGTAAGTAGAGAATTCCACTTCTCCACGGTGATGCACATCGCCATACTTAATCCCTTTAGTCCATTCAAGGTTATAGACATTCTCCACGCCCTGCAGATACATGGCGATCCGCTCAATCCCATAGGTGATTTCCACAGGAATGGGGTTGAGCTCAATACCGCCTGCCTGTTGAAAGTAGGTGAACTGAGTAATCTCCATTCCGTCAAGCCAAACCTCCCAGCCCAATCCCCACGCTCCGAGCGTGGGGGACTCCCAGTCGTCTTCCACGAAACGGATATCATGGCCGATAGGATCAATGCCAAAAGACTTCAGACTGTCGAGGTAGACCTCCTGAATATTGATGGGAGAAGGTTTGATAATGACCTGGTACTGATAATAGTGTTGAAGGCGATTGGGATTCTCTCCATATCGACCGTCTGTTGGACGACGGGAGGGCTCCACATAAGCAACTTTCCAGGGTTCAGGACCAAGGACCCTGAGAAAGGTGGCAGGGTTAAATGTCCCTGCACCCACTTCGATGTCATAGGGTTGCTGGATCACACAACCCTGATCCGCCCAGAATCGCTCCAATGAGAAGATCAACTCCTGAAAATTCATCCTTTCTCCTTCCATCTCTGTATCGGTGTAGGGTTTAGCACTTTCAACCGTGGGATGTCAATTCCCGAAAACCGCAAATCCGAAATTCGAATATCGAAAAAATTGAAATTTTTAAAATTCAGACTTCTTAAACTCTTTTCAACGATTTGAAATTGGGTCATTTGCGACTGTTTTAGATTTCGGATTTTGAATTTTCGAATCTTTCTTTGATAGCCCTCAGTGACTTCAGCTCCTTACCCAACTGATGGGTGATGAAGGGTGGCAGGAGTTCTCCGCTCTCCGATAGGGCTTGAGAGGTAAACTTAAGCCTTCGGAGTTTGTCTAATTCTACCTGTGCCACCTGATCAATGAGTCGCACCGTTCCTAAGGATAGAGGAATGAGTCGCTCACCACTTTTTGAACATCGGTCGCAGATCATCGTTCCTCTCTCAAGTGAGAAAAAAACAGAGTGAGATTCCTTCATCTCCTCCCAGCCTCGTTTGCATAAACCGCACCGGGTTAGATGAGGTCGGTACCCGAAAAGTGAGAGCATTCGTATTTCAAACATCCTCAACCGTTCTTCTTCCGGAGCTGTGCTATCTATATCTATTAAGAACGAAAGAAGGAGGTCAAAGGCTTCTGCATTTACCTCCCGTTCCCCTGCCATCTCATTTACCAGTTCGAGATAGTAGTTCCCATAATAGAACCTCTTCAAATCCTCTCTGATCCTTGGAAAGGTGTGGAGGATGTCCCCACTTTCCACCCGCACCAGACCCATCCCTTCCCGATCGAAGAAGATGAGACGCAGATGCGAAAAGAGGCTAAGGACATTCTGAAACCGTTTCTTGCTCCTTCTGGCTCCCTTGGCGATCCCTTTCAGCTTTCCGAAATCCCTGGTGAAGAAGGTAAGAATCTTATCAGACTCACCATAATTCATGGAGCGGGTCACAATGGCAGGAGTCGTAAAAAGCGGCATATCGTTATTTCTTCCGGGTTTCTTTCTTTCCCGAAGAGGGTTCTTGCATCCGGATGATCTCTGTGCCTGGTGGAACCTGAAACTGGAAGAAGGCACCTGAGAGATTGGTGTTCATTTTGATATCTGTCAGGCGGGTTCGGGTCACGTTTCCCATACCGTCAAAAACATCCACCTGAATGACAAGATAACTTTTTTTCTCAACGGTCAATGACAACTTCGAAACCGCCGGATGGGGCTCCTTCGGAGCGATTTCGACGATTGTCAGATCTTCCTTCTTGGCAAGGGATTCACTCACATTGAGAAGTTTAAAATCGCGTCTCAGATCTCCCTCTCCGACCAGAAAACCGAACTCTTTGATCATCCTGTCTGCCTGAGAGACAAGAACTTGATTCTCCTCCGGCTGATAAAACCAAAGGGTCTGTCCGTCGGAGATAATTTTTTGATTGGGAGTCTTATAGTCCCATCGCATCATTCCTTTCTTCTTAAAATAGACTTTCCCCTCCCCTCTCTGTGGTTGCCGCATTACCTTTCCGACATACTCCTGCACAAAACTGGCTTCAAAGTCACTCGTCTTCTCATATTGATTCTGGATTTCTGCCAGAATGTTTTGAGCGGTCGCTGCAACCTTCTCTGTATCGAGAGACAGGCTGATTAGAAAAGAAAGGCTGATCAAAAATATTATTTTCTTCACATAAGCCTCCTTAGGGTTCTATTTTTTTAATCAAAACCTCCCTCGGCTTGACACCGTCAGAAGGACCCACAACTCCCTCCTCTTCCATCTTTTCGATGATCCGGGCCGCCCGATTATAACCAATTCGGAATCGCCTCTGGATGAGAGAGATCGAAGCCTGACCAATCTCAGCCACAAAGGCAAGGGCTTCGTCATACTTCTCATCATATTCATCATCGGCTCCCCCTGCCTCCTTCTCCTTCTTCCCTTCGGAAAGGATGGAGGTTTCATAGGCAGGTTGTCCCTGCTTTTTCCAATGCTCCACGACCCGCTTGATCTCCGCACTGGAGATGAAAGCACCATGGATCCGGATCAACTTTGCACTGCCAGGTGGGAGAAAGAGCATATCGCCTGATCCAAGGAGATGTTCTGCACCAATGGTATCTAAAATCGTTCTTGAATCGACTTTGGAAGTAACCTGGAAAGAGATGCGTGCCGGAAAATTGGCCTTGATGAGGCCGGTGAGCACATCCACGGAAGGTCTCTGGGTGGCCAAAATCAGATGGATGCCCACGGCCCTTGCCATCTGGGCAAGCCGGGTGATCGATTCCTCGACCTCCTTCGAAGAGATCATCATCAGATCGGCCAACTCATCGATCACCACGACAATATAAGGAAGCCTCTCCATCCTCTCTTCTTCCTTGTTTTCGTCTCCCTCCAAGGTATCCCCTCTCCGTTTATAAACCTTGCCCTTTTCCTTTAACTCCTTTTCCATCTTCTGATGGTAATGATCAATATTTCGGACCGCCTTTTCAGCCAAGACCTGGTATCTTCGCTCCATCTCTTCGACCAGCCACTTCAGCGCGATGGCCGCTTTTTTCGGATTGGTGACAACTGGAAGAAGAAGATGGGGAATGCCCTCGTAATCGGAGAGTTCCAACATCTTCGGATCGATCATGATGAAACGAACCTCTTCTGGAGTGGCTTTAAAGAGGATACTGTTGATCATCGAATTGACAGAGACACTCTTTCCGGAACCGGTCGATCCAGCCACCAGAAGATGGGGCATTTTGGCCAGATCGACAACAAAGGGCTCTCCAGAAATATCTTTGCCGATTCCGAAGGAGAGTTTTGATTTGGAGTTTCGAAAGAGATCAGAATCAATGATCTCCTTCAGATAGACCGTCTCCCTTACTGTATTGGGTACTTCAATACCGACCACGGACTTCCCAGGGATAGGAGCAACGATTCGGATGGTCACAGCGCTCAAAGCCAGTGCTAGATCATCTGCCAGATTGACGATCCGGCTGACCTTCACACCTGGAGCGGGCTCAAATTCATAGACCGTGATGACCGGACCGGGTCTCACTTCTACGACTCGGCCCTCCACTCCGTAATCCAGAAGCTTCTTCTCCAAGATACGGGAATTCATGACCAGGCTGTCTCGATCGATCTTCTGACGTTTCTCTGTCTCGGCTTCAAGAAGGGAGATGGGAGGAAGCTGATATTCCTTTTTGGCCTCAACAAATTCAAAAACTTCCTGTTCAATGATCTCTTCCCTTTTCTTCGGAGGTACCGCCTTCTCAACCACAACAACGGGTTGTGGCTCTTGGGTTTCCTCTTTCCCTTCCTTTTTGATCCCCGCCTTTTCCTGTTTCCGCCTCCCCAACTTCTTTGCTCTTTCGCTCTGTTCCTTTCGAACCATCTTCATGGTGCTCAATTTCTCAATGGCTTTGGCTATCCCTCTCCCTAAAGCGCGGAGGGCCACTACCAAGGATACTCCCGTACCCAAAACAAAACCGAGGATCAAAATTGCAACGAGGAGGATCGTTGCTCCTGGAAGGTTAAAGGATCGTACCAAGCTTCTGGAAATAATTTCTCCGATGAATCCCCCCGGCAAGAGGTCCTGTGCATAAATTCGAAGGGGTTTCATCCATAGACTGAAGAGAGAGGAAGTAACCAGCAGGATGACTCCCCATCCCCCCAATTTGACCAGTGGATATTTCGATTCCCAACGAAGAATAAATCGAATGGCGTAGAAACCGAGAACGAATGAGATGAGAAAGGAAGGAAATCCGAACCCTTGGAAGAGGAGACCGGAGACA
>Ga0209207_1000789_pt1 | contig 17125 bp, 17 predicted proteins | sample SaghotsprinmetaG_FD_184140 | JGI IMG/M metagenome (GOLD analysis project Ga0209207, IMG submission 184140) | Hot spring microbial communities from South Africa to study Microbial Dark Matter (Phase II) - Sagole hot spring metaG (SPAdes) (version 3) | ecosystem: Environmental > Aquatic > Thermal...
TGGAGCGCAAGACCACTCTCAAGCGAAATGGCCAGGTTGTGGCCGAATCGAAGTGGACCAAGCTCAAGCGTGCAGCGCGTTGAGGCGTTGTTCCTGGAATGGTTGACGCCGTTGACCGCGCCACCCGCAGCCAAATCATGGCGAGGGTCCGGTCGAAGAACACAAAGCCTGAACTCGCCTTCCGCAAGGCGTTGTTCGCTCGTGGTTTGCGGTATCGGCTGCACGGCGCTGGCTTGCCGGGTTCCCCTGATCTTGTGATGCCAGGACTGGCGGCCGTGGCGTTTGTCCATGGTTGCCAATGGCACTGGCATGGATGCGCCCGATGCCGTATGCCGAAGACGAACGTCGAATATTGGTCCAGAAAGTTCGCCCGCAACCAAGAACGTGATCGCGCTCAAGTGACGGCGTTGCGCAAACTGGGCTGGCGGGTGTTGATCGTGTGGGAATGTGCTCTCAAGCCGAACAAGCTGGATGTGACGGCCAATAAGGCGGCGAAATGGTTGAAGTCTGGTCGGGGTAAGTTTCTGACCATTGAGCCGCGCAGGGCGATCAGGTAGTCATGTATATAATTCCCAAACGAAGGGCCGCCCCGAGTTTTATTGTCCCCCTCGGGGGGCGGGCTGGGCGTAGCCCGGCCCTGGGGGCGCTCAGTCAGTCGCTGGAATCAGCGCAGCGAGAGTTGCACCGAATGGGCGCTCAGTCAGTCGCTGGAATCAGCGCAGCGAGAGTTGCACCGAATGGGCGCATACCGCGATCAGTGCCTGCGGGAACAGGCCGAGCAGGAGAACGCCCATGGCATTGGCGGAGAGCAGGATCTGTGCGTCGCTGACCGTGACCGGGGGCTGGGGCTCGACCGCCGGGGCGTCGAAATACATCACCTTGACCACGCGCAGGTAGTAGAAGGCGCCAATCAGGGAGAACAGCACGGCGATCACCGCCAGGCCGATCCAGCCGGCACCGACCAGGGCCTGCAATACGGTGAGCTTGGCGTAGAAGCCGACGAAGGGTGGCAGTCCGGCCATGGACAGCATGAAGATGCCCATCATCGCTGCCAGCCAGGGGTGGCGGGCGTTGAGGCCCTTGAAGTCATTCAGGTCTTGTGCATCGTATCCGGCGCGCGACAGGTACAGGATGAGGCCGAACGCGCCTAGGCTCATCAGCACGTAGGTGACGACGTAGAACATCGCGGCGCTAAAGCCGGCCAGCGAGCCGCTGAGGATGCCGAGCAGGAGAAAACCCATGTGGGCGATGGTGGAATAGGCCAGCATGCGCTTGAGGTTGGTCTGCATGATGGCGGCGAGGTTGCCGATGGCCAGCGAGAGCACCGCCATGATGGCCAACATCGGCTGCCAGTCGCCATGCGCCAGCTGCATGCCGTCGACCAGAAGCCGCATGGCGAAGGCGAATGCCGCGAGTTTCGGCGCCGAGGCGATGAACAGGGTCACCGCGGTCGGTGCGCCGTGGTAGATGTCGGGCACCCACATGTGGAAGGGGGCCGCGCCGAGCTTGAAGCCGAGCCCGGCGACCACGAACACCAGGCCGAACACCATCACCATGTTCCCTGGCTCGGCCTCCTGCACCGCGTGGGCGACTTGGGCCAGTTCCAGGCTGCCGGCAAAGCCATAGAGCATGGACATGCCATACAGGAGCAGGCCGGAAGCCAACGCGCCAAGGACGAAATACTTCATTGCCGCTTCGCTCGCCTCCTTGCTGTCGCGCTGCATGGCGACCATGGCGTAGAGCGACAGCGAGAGCAGTTCCAGCCCCAGGTAGAGGGACAGGAAGTGGCTGGCGGAGATCAGCACGTACATGCCCAGCACGGCGAACAGCAGCAGTGCGAAATAGTCGCCGTTGAACAGCTTGCGGTCGATCAGGTACTGACGCGAATAGATCACCGCGACGATGGCGGCGAAGCTGGCCAGGATCTCGAGCAGGTCGCCCATCGGGTCATCGATGAGCAGGCCGTTGAATGTATGCGCCACCGTGGCGTCGGCGGTGATTACCACCAGACCGGCGCTGCCGAGCAGGGCGAACAGGGTCAGGCCATAGGCCACGCCCCGGGATTTCACCAGGACCTCGGCCAGCAGCACGGCACAGGCCAAGGTAAGCAGGAAGATTTCCGGCAGGGCGAGCGAGAAGTCGGGGGGCGTGAAGGTCATCACGGTCACCTGGTCAGGGGGCGAGCTTGCTGTGCGCGACGTGCGCCAGCAGATGGTCAACGGATGCGTGCATCACCTCGGTGAGCGGCAGCGGGTAGATGCCCAGGCCGAGCACCAGCGCGGCGAGGATGGCGAGCAGGAGGAATTCGCGGCTGTCGAGGTCGCGCATCTCGGCCACATGGGCATGCCGCACCTCGCCGAATACCACCCGCTTGTACATCCACAGGCTGTATGCGGCGCCGGTGATGAGGGTGAGCGCGGCGATGGCCGCCCACCAGAAGCTCACCTGCACCGCGCCAAGGATGACCATGAACTCACCGACGAATCCGGAGGTGGCGGGCAGGCCGGCATTGGCCATGGCGAACAGCATGAAGAATGCGGCGAAGCGGGGCATGACCCTGGCGACACCGCCGTAATCGGCGATCTGGCGCGAGTGGACGCGGTCGTACATGACGCCGATGCACAGGAACAGTGCGCCGGACACGAAACCGTGCGAGATCATCTGGATGAGGCCGCCCTCGATGCCGAGCGGGTTGAACAGGAAGAAGCCAAGGGTGACGAAGCCCATGTGGGCGATCGATGAATAGGCGATCAGCTTCTTCATGTCGGCCTGGACCAGGGCGACGAGGCCGATGTAGACCACGGCGATCAGCGACAGGGCGACCATCAGTCCGGTCAGCTCGTGCGAAGCATCGGGGACGATGGGCAGGATGAAGCGGAGGAAGCCGTAGGCGCCGACCTTGAGGGTGATCGCCGCCAGCACCACCGAGCCGCCGGTGGGGGCCTCGACGTGCGCATCCGGCAGCCAGGTATGCACCGGCCACATCGGCACCTTGACCGCGAATGCGAAGAAGAACGCGACGAACAGCAGGAGCTGGGCGGTCATGCCGAGCGGCACCCTGTGCCAGGTCAGGATGTCGAAGCTGCCGCCGCTGACGAAGAACAGGTACAGGATGGCGACCAGCATCAGGAGCGAGCCGAGCAGGGTGTACAGGAAGAACTTGATCGCCGCGTAGACCCGGTTTGGGCCGCCCCACATGCCGATGATGAGGTAGAGCGGGATCAGCATGGCCTCGAAGAAGATGTAGAACAGCACGCCGTCGAGGGCCGCGAACACGCCGTTGAGCAGGCCGGACTGGATCAGGAATGCCGCCATGTACTGCGCCACCCGGGTCTCGATCACCCTCCAGCCGGCGATCACCACCAGGAGGGTGGTGAAGCTGTTGAGCAGGATGAACGGCATGGAGATGCCGTCCACACCCAGTCTGTAATGGATGTTGAGCAGGGGGATCCAGTTGGCGAGTTCGGTGAACTGCATTTCCGGCGTGCTTTTGTCGAAGCCGGTCCACAGCGGGATGGCCACCAGAAAGCCAAGCATGGCGCCGATCAGGGCCAGGGCGCGCTGGCCGTCGGCCTGGCGGTCGTTGCCTCCGCTCAATAGGATCAACAGCCCGGCGACGATGGGCACCCAGATGGTAAGGCTAAGTATTCCGATCCCTTCGAACATCCTGTTTCCTGAGCGTCGTTGTGGGTGTCCGGGTCAGCGCTGCGCGAACCAGGTCAGCCAGGCCAGATAAAGCGCCACGCCGATGACCATGGCGAAGGCGTAGTGATACACGTGTCCGGTCTGCAGATGACGGGCGACGCGGGCGATGCGGCCGATCAGGCGGGCGCTGCCGTTGACCGCGGCGCCATCGATCAGGGCGACGTCGCCCCAGCGCCAGAGCTTGCCGCCGAGCATGCGGGCGCCTGCGGCGAATACTCGGTCGTTGAAGTCGTCGAAGCCGTACTTGCGCTCCAGCACCGTGTACAGCACGCCGACCTTGCGGCGGATCTTCTCCGGCAGGTCGCGCCGCACCAGATACAGGTACCCGGCCAACGCAACCCCGGCCAGCGTGAGCCAGAACGGCAGGGTGACGAATGCGTGCAGGCCGAGCGCGGCAGCGCCGTGGAATTCGTTGGCATAGGCGGTCATGGCGCCGTGCGCGGCATGATCGACATGGATTGCGCTGCCGAAGAAACCGCCGAACAGACATGGATTGCGCTGCCGAAGAAATCGCCGAACAGCATCGGCTCGATGGTGAGGTAGCCGATCAGCAGCGAAGGGATGGCGAGCAGGATGAGCGGCACAGTGACCACCCAGTGCGACTCGTGCGGGGTGCTGTGGCCGCCATGATGATGGCCGTGGTGGCTGTCATCGTCCTTGCCACCTTCCTGGTCATGTCCGGCATGGGCGTTGTGGAACCGTTCCTTGCCGTGGAACACCAGGAAGTACATGCGGAATGAGTAGAAGGCGGTGACGAACACGCCCAGGGTGACCGCGAACCAGGCGAATCCGGAACCGGCGAGCTCGGAATGGCCCACGGCGATGAGGATCGAGTCCTTGGAGTAGAAGCCGGACAGGAAGGGGGTGCCGATCAGGGCGAGCGAGCCGATCAGGGCGGTGATCCAGGTGATGGGCATGTATTTGCGTAGGCCGCCCATGTTGCGGATGTCCTGGTCATGGTGCATGGCGAGGATGACGCTGCCGGCGGCGAGGAACAGCAAGGCCTTGAAGAAGGCGTGCGTCATGAGATGGAAGATGGCCACCGAGTAAGCCGACACGCCCAGGGCCACAGTCATGTAGCCCAGCTGCGACAGGGTGGAATAGGCCACCACCCGCTTGATGTCGTTCTGGATGATGCCGAGGAAGCCCATGAACAGGGCGGTGATGGCGCCGATGACGAGCACGAACGACAGCGCGGTGTCCGACAGCTCGAACAGCGGCGACATGCGCGCCACCATGAAGATGCCGGCCGTGACCATGGTGGCGGCATGGATGAGCGCCGAGATCGGGGTGGGGCCTTCCATCGAGTCCGGCAGCCAGACATGCAGCGGCACCTGCGCCGATTTGCCCATGGCGCCGACGAACAGCAGGATGCAGATGACGGTCATCAGCATCCAGGGCTGGCCTTCGATCAGGGTCAGGGTGTGGTTGGCGAACTGCGGCGCCTTGTTGAACACCTCGACGTAATCGAGTGTGCCGAAATGGGCCCAGATCAGGCCGATGCCGAGCAAAAAGCCGAAGTCGCCCACCCGATTGACCAGGAAGGCCTTGAGGTTGGCGTAGATGGCGGATTCACGCGTGTACCAGAACCCGATCAGCAAGTAGGACACCAGGCCCACCGCCTCCCAGCCGAAAAAGAGCTGCAGGAAGTTGTTGCTCATCACCAGCATCAGCATGGAGAAGGTGAACAGGCTGATGTAGCTGAAGAAGCGCTGGTAGCCGGGATCGTCGGCCATGTAGCCGAGGGTGTAGACGTGCACGCAGAGGGAGACGAAGGTCACCACCAGCATCATCACCGCCGTGAGCGGATCGATGAGGAAGCCTACCTCCAGGCGCAGGTCGCCCGAGGTGAGCCAGGTGTAGACCGGGCCGTTGAAGGTGTTGCCGGCCAGCACGTCTTGGAAGATCAGGACCGAGGCGAGGAAGGCCACCGCCACGCTGGCGATGGTGACCCCGGCGGCGCCGGCACGGCCGATCGAACGGCCGAACAGTCCGGCGAGGATGGCGCCGAGGAGCGGGGCGAGCGGTACGATGAGGTACAGGGTTTGCATGTCCATGGCCGGTCAGCCCTTCAGCTGGTCGAGGTCGTCGACGTGGATGGTGCGCAGGTTGCGGAACAGCACCACCAGGATGGCGAGCCCGATGGCGGACTCGGCGGCCGCCACGGTGAGGATGAAAAACACGAACACCTGCCCCGCGAGGTCGTTGAGGTAGTGCGCGAAGGCGACGAAATTGATGTTCACTGCCAAGAGCATCAGCTCGATCGCCATCAGCACGACGATGATGTTCTTGCGGTTGAGGAAGATGCCGAGCACGCTGATGGCGAACAGGAGCGAGCCCAGCACCAGGAAATGATTGAGTCCGACGCTCATTCGTCCACCTCTTTGGCTTCGGCGCGCTGCGGTTTGAGGTTCACCAGGCGGATGCGGCCGGCCGCCTTCTGCTTCACCTGCCAGCCGGCGTCGATCAGCTTGCGGTTGGGACGGCGCCGCAGGGTGAGTGCGATGGCGGCGACGATGGCCACCAGCAGGATCACCGCCGCCAGCTCGAATGCGTATACATAGTCGGTGTACAGCACCCGGCCGAGTTCCTTGGTGTTGCTGTAGCCCTCCGGCTTCGGGACCGGGGTGAGGCCGAACGGCTCGCGGCCCAGGACGATGGCCATCTCGATGGCGAACAGGGCCGCGACCAGGCCGGCGATGGGCAGGTAATCCCAGTATCCCTTGCGCATCTGTTCGAGGTTGATGTCGAGCATCATCACCACGAACAGGAACAGCACAGTCACCGCGCCGACATAGACCAGCACCAGGGTGATGGCGAGGAACTCGGCCTCCAGCAGCATCCAGAGGGCGGCGGCGGTGAAGAACGCCAGCACCAGGGCGAGCGCCGAATGGACCGGGTTTTTCGCGGTGATGACGCGCAGGCCGGCCAGGAGCAGGATGGCGGCGAGGAAATAGAATACGAGATCGGCGAAGCTCATGCTCAATCCAGTGAGGTGTGCGGCGTGCGGCGTGCGGCGCGTGGCCACACGGAATTCAGCGCTCGATCATGGGAATGCCCGATAACACGAGCGGTTCGAAATTCAATAAAGTGTTCGCGCCTCACGCTTGGCTCCTCACGCCTCACCGGTACTTCGCGTCCGCAGCCTTGTCGCGGGCGATCTGTTCTTCGTACTTGTCCCCCACGGCGAGCAGCATCTCCTTGGTGTAATACAGGTCGCCGCGTTTCTCGCCGTGGTATTCGAAGATCCGGGTCTCGACGATGGCGTCGACCGGGCAGGCCTCCTCGCAGAAGCCGCAGAAGATGCACTTGGTCAGGTCGATGTCATAGCGGGTGGTGCGGCGCGTGCCGTCCTCGCGCTGAGCCGACTCGATCTGGATGGCCATGGCCGGGCACACCGCCTCGCACAGCTTGCAGGCGATGCAGCGCTCCTCGCCGTTGGCGTAGCGGCGCTGGGCGTGCAGACCCCGGAAGCGGGGCGACTGGGGTGTCTTTTCATCCGGGTACTGGACGGTGAACTTGCGTCCAAACAGATAGCGGCCGGTCAGCGCCATGCCGCGCAAGAGCTCGGTGAGCAGGAAGGTGTCGATGAACTGCTTGATTCGCGCCAGCATCGTCATGCCTCAGTGGAACAGGTCACCCCAGGGGGTCTGCATGAAACCGGCCATCACCAGCAGCCAGACCAGGGTCACGGGGATGAACACCTTCCAGCCCAAGCGCATGATCTGGTCATAGCGGTAGCGCGGGAAGGTGGCACGGAACCAGAGGAACAGGAACAGGATGAAGCTCATCTTGGCCGCCAGCCACCCGAAGCCGTCCGGCAGGAAGGGCACCGGCGACAGCCAGCCGCCCAGGAACATCAGGCTGGTGAGCGCGGCGATGAGGATCATGTTGGTGTATTCGGCGAGGAAGAACACCGCGAATGCCATGCCGGAATAGTCGACGTGAAAGCCGGCGACGATCTCCGACTCGCCTTCGGCGACGTCGAACGGCGCCCGGTTGGTCTCCGCCACGCCAGAGATCAGGTAGACCAGGAACAGGGGAAAGAGCGGCAGCCAGTACCAGTGCCAGAAGCCACCTTCCTGGCCGCGCACGATGTCGACCAGATTGAGGCTCTGCGCGGCGAGCAGGACGCCGACCAGGGCGAAGCCCATGGCGATCTCGTAGGACACGATCTGCGCCGCTGAGCGCAGCGCGCCGAGCAGGGCGTATTTGGAGTTCGAGGCCCAGCCGGCGACGATCACGCCATAGACCCCCATCGAGGTGATGGCCATGATGTAGAGCAGGCTCGCGTCGATGTTGGCCAGCACCATCTCGTCGGTGAACGGGATCACCGCCCAGGCCGCGAGCGCCGGGGCCATGGCTAACACTGGAGCGGTGAGGAACAGGGTCTTGTTGGCGCCGGTGGGGATGACGATTTCCTTGGTCATCAGCTTGACCGCGTCGGCGATCGGCTGGCCGAGGCCGACCAGGCGGAAACCGAAGAAGCCGACCCGGTTGGGGCCGATGCGCACCTGCATGTAGCCGATGATCTTGCGTTCGGCGTAGGTGAGGTAGGCCACGGCGATGAGCAGGGGCAGGACGATGGCGATGATCTTGGCCAAGGTCCATACCGGCGTCCAGGCCGGGCCGAGCAGTTCCTGGATGGCTTCCATCACATCTTCTCCAGGCGGATCGTGCCGTAGCGCGGGCCGAGCCGGCCGGCGGCGGCGAGGTTGCCGGACAGGCGGGCGACCCCATCGGGCAGGCGGTCGTCGCGGATCAGGCGCAAAACCGTCTCGGTTTCACCCTGGTGGACCCGCACCGGGCGTTCGGCGGCAAGACCGAGCCGGGCGAGGGTTTCACCACACACGGCCACCGCCTGGCCGAGCTGGCCGTCGGCGCTGGCCTGAAGAGGCAAGGCGCGGCGGGTATAGGCGTCGAGCAGGTGGATGGCGGTCTCGCCCAGGCGTTCGATGCCCTCCGTGGCCGGGGCCTGAACGTCGAGGGCGATGCCTTGAATGCCGTTGTCGAGTCGTTCGCGCACGCTTGCCTCGCCTTCAGGCAGGGCCTCGGCGCGCACCGCCTCGATGGTTTCGTGGGCGAAGCCGGGCAGGCCGAACCGGTTGCCCAGCACGCGCAGCACCTTCCAGGCTGGACGGGCCTCGCCGGGCGGCTGGACGCAGGCGGCAAAGGCCTGCAGGCGGCCTTCCATGCTGACAAAGCTGCCGTCGGTTTCCGCCCAGGCGGCGATGGGCAACATGACATGGGCGTATTCGCCGGCACGGTCGGCGAACGGGGTGAGCGCCACCACCAGCTCGGCGGCGGCCAGCGCGGCGCGTGCTTGGGCGCTGTCCCAAGCTTCCAGATCGGGCTCGGCGCCGAGGATGACATAGGCCTTGCGGGGTTGGGCGAACAGGGCCGCGGCATCGAGTCCGCCCGGACCGGGTCGGCAGCCGACCACGCCGGCGCCGGTCTGGTTGGCGGCCGCGACGAGGAAGCCGAGCGTGGCGCCCGTGGTCCCGGCGATGGCCTGTGCGAGCGCATGGATCTGCGCTGCGGCCGGGTGTTGTTGCGCCACTGCGCCGAGCAGGATCGCCTTGCGCGCACCGCTCTTCAGGCTTTCCGCCATGGCGCGGGCGGCGTCCGTCACCTTGCCAGCGGGCACCCCGTCGATGCCGAGGGCGCGCGCCAGTTCGGCGAGCAGGGCGGGGAGCGCCGAAGGCCGACCGATGCGTTTGGCGGTGACCGGGCAGAGCAGGTCGTCGTCTGCACAGTGGATCACGTTCAACTGGGCGCCGCGCTTGACGGCCTGGCGCAGGCGCTGGGCGAAAAGCGGCTGTTCCTTGCGCACGCTGGCGCCGACGAGCAGCACCCGGTCGAGCTCGTTCACGGCCGCCACCGGCATGCCCAACCATTCCACGCCGGCGCGATGGCCGGAGAAGTCGGCCCGGTCGAGCCGGCTGTCGATGTTCTCGCAGCCCAGCGCGCGCGCTAGTTTCTGGAACAGAAAGAGTTCCTCCACGGTCTGGTGCGGCGAGGCGATCCAGCCGATGGCCTCGCCGCCGTGGGTGTCACGGATGACCCGGAGTGCGCCGGCGGCCTGGTCGAGCGCCTTGTGCCAGTCAATCTCCATCCAGGCGGCGTCTTCCCGGACCCGGGGGCGGGCGAGGCGGCTGTCGGCGTTGAGGGCCGCGTAGGCGTAACGGTCGCGGTCGGCCAGCCAGCATTCGTTGATGGTTTCGTTTTCGACCGGGGTGGCGCGGTATACGCGCTGCGCCTTGACGTGCAGGGCGAGATTGGCGCCCAGGCCATCGTGCGGGCTCACCGTACGCCGGCGCGCCAGCTCCCAGGGGCGGGCGCTGTAGCGGAAGGGTTTCGAGGTCAGCGCGCCGACCGGGCACAGATCGATGACATTGCCCGAGATCTCGGAGGCCACCTGGCGTTCGAGGAAGGGCATCACCTCCGTGTGCTCGCCGCGGCCAGCCATGCCCAGCTCCATGATGCCGGCGATCTCTTGGCCGAAGCGCACACAGCGGCTGCAATGGATGCAGCGGGTCATGTCGGTGGCGATGAGCGGTCCCAGGTCCTTTTCACGCACCACGCGCTTGACTTCGGCGTAACGGGAACCGCTGCCGCCATAGCCGACGGCGAGGTCCTGCAACTGGCACTCGCCGCCCTGGTCGCAGATCGGGCAGTCGAGCGGGTGGTTGATGAGCAGGAACTCCATCACCCCCTTCTGGGCCTCGATCGCCTTGGCGGAATGGGTCTTCACCACCATGCCGTCGGTCACCGGCGTGGCGCAGGCGGGCAGGGGCTTGGGCGCCTTTTCCACCTCGACGAGGCACATGCGGCAGCTGGCGGCGATGGACAGCTTCTTGTGATAGCAGAAATGCGGGATGTAGATGCCGAGCTGGCCAGCGGCATCCAGCACGGTGGTGCCGGACGTGACTTCGATCTCCTTGCCGTCGATGCTGACTACTGGCATTTCATGACCCCACGAGGCATTTCTTGTGTTCGATGTGGTACTCGAACTCTTTACGGAAGTGCTTGATGAAGCTGTGCACCGGTCCTACGGCGGCATCGCCCAGGGCGCAGATGGTGCGGCCGGAAATGTTCCTGCCCACGTCCATCAGGAGGTCGAGGTCTTCGGGCCGGCCCTCGCCGTGCTCGATGCGGCGGATCACCCGGTACATCCAGCCGGTGCCCTCACGGCAGGGCGTGCACTGGCCGCAGGATTCCTCGAAGTAGAAGTAGGCCAGGCGCTCCAGGGCGCGCACCATGCACACCGTTTCGTCCATGACGATGACCGCGCCGGAACCGAGCATGGAGCCGGCCTTGGCGATGGTATCGAAATCCATCGTGCAGCCCATCATCACCTCTGCCGGCAACACCGGCGCGGAGGAGCCGCCGGGGATCACCGCCTTGAGCCGGTGGCCGTTGCGCACGCCGCCCGCCATCTCCAGGAGCTCGGGGAAGGGTGTGCCGAGCGGGATCTCGTAGTTGCCGGGCCTGTTGACGTGGCCGGAGACCGAAAAGATCTTGGTGCCGCCATTGTTGGGCTTGCCCAGTTCCAGAAACGCCTGGCCGCCGTGCCGCATGATCCAGGGGATGGACGCCAGGGTCTCGGTGTTGTTGATGGTGGTGGGTTTGCCGTACAGGCCGTAGCTTGCCGGAAAGGGCGGCTTGAAGCGGGGCTGGCCTTTCTTGCCTTCCAGAGATTCGAGCAGCGCGGTCTCCTCGCCGCATACATAGGCGCCGTAGCCGTGATGGGCGTGGATGTCGAAATCCCAGCCGGAACCGCAGACGTTGCGGCCCAGATAGCCGGCGGCGCGCGCCTCTTCGAGCGCCTTTTCCCAGCTTTGATAAAGCTCGAAGATCTCGCCGTGGATGTAGTTGTAGCCGGTCTTCGCCCCCAGGGTGTAGCCGGCGATGAGCATGCCCTCGATGAGCTGGTGCGGGTTGAATTCGAGGATGTCGCGATCCTTGAAGGTGCCCGGTTCGCCTTCGTCGGTGTTGCATACGATGTATTTGTCGCCGGCGAAGCCACGCGGCATGAAGCTCCACTTCAGGCCGGTGGGAAAGCCCGCGCCGCCGCGGCCGCGCAGGGCGGAGATCTTGACCTCTTCGATGATCCGTTCAGGCGGCGTCCTGTCGTCGAGGATCTTCTTCAGCGCCGAATAGCCGCCGTTCGCCTCGTAGGTGAGCAGCGAAGCCGGATTGGGATGATCCAGGGTCCACAGGCAGACCTTGTTGCCGGGCGTGAGCAGGCTCATTTCAGTTCATCCAGCAGTTTGTCCACCGTCTCCGGGCTGAGGCGGGTGTGCATCTTGTGGTTGTTGTAGAGGCAGAGCGGGCCGCTGCCGCAGCTGCCCATGCACTCGCCTTCCTTGAGGGTGAAGCGGCCGTCGGCGGTGGTCTCGCCGAAATCGATGCCAAGCCTGCGTTTGAGGTGTGCGGCGATCTCGTCGGCGCCTTGCAGCTGGCAGGGCAGATTCGTGCACAGGGTGATCTTGTGCCGGCCGCAGGGGCTCAACTCGTACATGTTGTAGAAAGTGGCCACTTCATACGCGGCAATGGCCGGCATGCCGAGGTAGTCGGCGACGAACTCGATGGTCTCGGGGGCAAGCCAGCCCTTCTCCACCTGGGCGATGCGCAGTGCCCCCATCACCGCGGACTGCTTGTGTTCGGCCGGGTATTTGGCGATTTCGCGGTCGATCTGGGCGAGTGATTCAGCGGAAAGCATCAGCGGTCAATGTCCCCAAAAACGATGTCCATGGTGCCGATGATGGCTACTACGTCGGCGATCATCAGGCCGCGCGACATCTCGTCCATGGCGGCCAGATGGGAGAAGCCGGGCGCGCGCAGCTTCATGCGGTAGGGCTTGTTGGCGCCGTCCGAGATCAGGTACACGCCGAACTCGCCCTTGGAATGCTCGACCGCGGCATAGGCCTCGCCTTCCGGCACGTGCATGCCCTCGGTGAACAGTTTGAAATGGTGGATCAGCTCTTCCATCGAGCCTTTCATCCGCGCACGGGCGGGCGGGGCGATCTTGTGGTTGTCGACGATCACCGGGCCGGGGTTGTTCTTCAGCCAGTCGACGCACTGAGCCACGATGCGGTTGCTCTGCCGCATTTCCTCGACGCGGACCAGATACCGGTCGTAGCAGTCGCCGTTCTGGCCGACCGGGATCTCGAAATCGAGCCGGTCGTACACGGCATAGGGTTGCAGGCGGCGCATGTCCCAGGCCACGCCGGAGCCGCGCAGCATGGGGCCGGTGAAGCCGAGCGCCTTGGCGCGTTCGGCCTCGACCACGCCGATGCCCACGGTGCGCTGCTTCCAGATCCGGTTCTCGGTGAGCAGGGTTTCGTACTCGTCGATGCAGGCCGGGAAACGGCGGGTGAAATCCTCGACGAAATCGAGCAGGCTGCCTTCGCGGCTGGCGTTCAGGCGCTTGCATTCGGCCTCGGTCTTGTATTTGTTGGGCGTGTACTTCGGCATGCTGTCGGGCAGATCGCGGTACACGCCGCCGGGGCGGTAGTAGGCGGCGTGCACCCGGGCGCCGGTGACCGCCTCGTACATGTCCATGATGTCCTCCCGCTCGCGGAAGGTGTACAGGAACATGGTCATGGCGCCGATGTCGAGGCCGTGCGTGCCCAGCCAGAGCAGGTGGTTGAGGATGCGGGTCAGCTCGTCGAACATCACCCGGATGTATTTCGCCCGCTCCGGCGCTTCGATGCCCAGCAGTTTCTCGATCGCCATGACGTAGGCGTGCTCGTTCTGCATCATCGACATGTAGTCGAGGCGGTCCATGTAGGGCACGCTCTGCAAGAAGGTCTTGGTTTCGGCCAGCTTTTCGGTGCCGCGATGCAACAGGCCGATGTGCGGGTCGGCGCGCTCGATCACCTCGCCGTCGAGCTCGAGCACCAGACGCAACACGCCATGCGCGGCGGGGTGCTGCGGCCCAAAGTTCAACGTGTAATTACGAATCTCTGCCATGGCTATACCCGTTGAATCTGTACAGGCATTTCCAAAACCTGCAAACACGTTGAACTTCGTCGCAGGCCAACCTTTGCGCAGCAAAGGTCGAGGCCGCAGGCCGGCCGTAGACAACGTTGAGCAACAACGCCATTGTTTTCAGCCACGGCCAGCCTCTCCGTAGTTTTCCTCGCGCACGATGCGCGGCGTCACCTCGCGCGGCTCGATCGAGACCGGCTGGTAGATCACCCGTTTCTGTTCGGGGTCGTAGCGCATCTCGACATGGCCGGAGATGGGAAAGTCCTTGCGGAAGGGGTGGCCGACGAAGCCGTAGTCGGTGAGGATGCGGCGCAGGTCGGGGTGGCCTTCGAAAACGATGCCGAAGAGGTCGAACGCCTCGCGCTCGAACCAGTTTGCCGCCGGCCAGACATCGACCAGCGAGGCGATCAGGGGCAGCGCGTCATCCTCGCAGAATGCGCGCACGCGCAGGCGGTGGTTCTTCACCACCGACAAGAGGTGCAGGACCACGGCAAAACGCTTGCCCTGCCAGGCGCCATCCTTGTAGCCGGAGTAGTCGACGCCGCACAGGTCCATCATCAGGTCGAAGCGCAGTCCGGGATCGTCGCGCAGGATGCGGGCCACCTCCAGCCAGTCGGCGGCGGCAACCTCGATGCTGGCCTCGCCGAGCGCGACCCGGCGGGCGACGATGCGCTCGCCAAGCGCGTCCTCGACGCGCGCGAGCAGGTTTTCCGGGGTCAACGGCATGGACGTCCTTCAGCGGGCAATGGTGTGGGTGCGGCGGATCTTGTTCTGCAGCTGGATCAGGCCATAGAGCAGGGCCTCGGCGGTGGGCGGGCAGCCCGGCACGTATACGTCGACCGGAACGATGCGGTCGCAGCCGCGCACCACGGCGTAGGAATAATGGTAATAACCGCCGCCGTTGGCGCAGGAGCCCATCGACAGCACCCAGCGGGGCTCGGCCATCTGGTCGTACACCTTGCGCAGCGCCGGCGCCATCTTGTTGGTGAGCGTGCCGGCGACGATCATCAGGTCGGACTGGCGGGGGCTGGGACGGAACACGATGCCGAAACGGTCGAGGTCATAGCGCGCGGCGCCGGCCTGCATCATCTCGATCGCGCAGCATGCGAGCCCGAAGGTCATCGGCCAGAGCGAGCCGGTCTTGGCCCAGTTGATGACCTGGTCGGCGGTGGTGGTGACGAAGCCCTTTTCCAGGACGCCTTCGATCATTCCCATTCCAGCGCTCCCTTTTTCCATTCGTAGATGAAGCCGACCACGAGGATGCCGAGGAACATCACCATCGCCCAGAATCCGAACGCGCCGATCTCTTCGAGCACCACCGCCCAGGGAAACAGGAAGGCGATCTCCAGATCGAACAGGATGAACAGGATGGCGACCAGGTAGTAGCGCACGTCGAACTTCATGCGCGCGTCCTCGAAGGCCTCGAAGCCGCATTCGTAGGGGGAGTTCTTCTCCGCGTAGGGCCGGCTGGGCGACAGGATGAAGCCGACCACGATGGGGCCGATGCCCACCGCCAGGCCCACCAGGATGAAGAGCAGGATCGGGAAGTAGTTTTCGAGCATTTTTACGCAACGAGCCCCAAAAACCTCGGTCGGCTACCGAGGGCATCGCAGTGTAGGGGGCGCCTGTCCGTGGTGTCAAGCCGTGCGGGTGGTTTAAAAAATAATTAAAACAATGGTTTGCAACTTTGTTTAAGCGGTCATAAATAGATTCGATGGAATCAATGTGGGTCTTTTGTGGCGCCCATGCGCCACAGGACCAGGCCATAGATGATCAGGTTGACCAGCAGCAGCGTGGCGCCGAGCATTGTCTGGAGGGCAGGGGTGAGCCCGTCCGGATACAGCGTGCGAAGCAGATAGTGTTGGATGAAGTCGCCTTCGTAGCCGGCCTCGCCGGCTCGCCGGCGGAGGGCGTTTTCCAACGGCGTGAGCGGACAGACCCCCGCGCTGAACTCGATCCATGCGCCCCACGCCACGGCCGGCAAGTGCAGGACCGGCCACCAGCGCCAGCGCAAGGCGCCGAGTCCGCCCAAAAGCGCGAACAGCACGAAACCGAGGTGCAGCCCCAGGACCAGGTTGGCGAGCAGGCCGTAGAGCATAGGACGGCTCTCGCAGGGGCTTACTTCAACAGGGCCGGGGTCATGGCCACCTTGAGGTGGAACGATGCATTGCCGGGCGCTCGCCTGAGCCAGGTCACACTGCCTTTCTTCAGCTCCATGTGGCCGGCCTGTCCGGTGAGCAGGCGTGCGGCGGCCTGACCCAGGGTGGGCTGGTGGCCGACCAGAAGAACGCAGCCGGTGGCATTCGCGCCGCCGACAGCGGCGACGGCGAGTATGGCCTCGGGCGCGGCTCCGGGGGCGATTTCCGGCACGGTTTCAAAAGCACGACCCAGACCTTGTACGGTCTGTTGCGCGCGCAGCGCCGGGCTGACTAGGACGCGGGCGTCGGGGGGCAGCAGCGCGTCGAGCCAGCGGCCCATGCGTTCGGCCTGGCGGTGGCCCTTGGCGGTGAGCGCCCGGGCCAGGTCATCGAGGCCGTCCTCGGCCTCGGCGTGACGCCAGAGCACGATCTCCAGCGGGGCGTGGGGGTCGGTCATCGGTTTCTCCTTGGCGGGGTCAGATGGGCAAGAACACGAAACTTGCGGTGCTGTGCAGCAACCGGGTGATGGCGCGGTTGCTCTTGTCCTCGATGATGATCGCAATGAGGTCCTGGGTGGCGATGAGCTTGCCGAATTCGCGCTCGAAGCTGAGGTTGCGCGGCTCGCCGTCCAGGCTGTTGCTGAGCAGGAACAGTTCGCCATTGCCACGTCGGGCCTGGCCGAGCTTCCAGACTGCGGTCTCGATGTTGCGGGCGCTGTTGTACAGCTTTTGCGGGTCGAGCCGGTCGGTGAGAAAGAACTCGCGCCGGTATTCGTAGGCGGCGAGAACCATCAGCGTCAGGCCGCGCATGAATGCGTGCACCCGGTCGCCGCTGTGGTTTTCGTCGAATGTGGCGTGGAAACGGTCTTCCCAGCGGCCGGGCGGCGGGTTGGCCGGGGTCCACTGCTCGATGTCGGCGAAGATGCGCGCGCTGGCCTCCTCGGCGCTGGCCAGTCCCGCCTTGCGGAATTCCTGCGGATTGCGCCGATAGAGTTTGAGGCTGATACGGCGCAGGATCTCGATGGCTTCCGCCCGGACCAGTTCGCTGACCAGGTCGACGTCGCTCTTGGCCAGGTTGGTGAGGGTGTAAGAGCGCGCCGTGGAGCGGCCGTCCTTGTGCTGGATCGGGGGCGCGGCGCAACCGGCGAGCGCCAGTCCCAGGGCAAGGCCAAGCAGGATGGAGATGGCCGGGCAGCGTTTCGGCATGAGGGGTCCTAGGCGGGTGCGATGGCCGGATTCTAGCCGTCCGGGCCGGCTCCGGGCAGTCGGGGCGTGCGGTGGCTTGAA
>Ga0209207_1000790_pt1 | contig 17119 bp, 18 predicted proteins | sample SaghotsprinmetaG_FD_184140 | JGI IMG/M metagenome (GOLD analysis project Ga0209207, IMG submission 184140) | Hot spring microbial communities from South Africa to study Microbial Dark Matter (Phase II) - Sagole hot spring metaG (SPAdes) (version 3) | ecosystem: Environmental > Aquatic > Thermal...
TAGGCGCTTCCGGTTCCGGCTGGGGTAATCATGGCAACGCAAGTCGAAGTGGCGCAGCACATTGATCTGAGTGATCGACAGGTGCGCACCCTGGTTGCAGATGGCGTCCTGCCTGCCTCAAAGGGTGCTGGCGGTCTCGATCTTGACGCCTGCCGTTTGGCGTATATCCGCTATTTGCGCGGGCTCAGCAGCGGCCAGGTGCGGCCGGAAGTACCCATCGAGTTTGGCGCGGTTGATCCGCAGCTTGAGGCGCGACTGACTCAAGAGCGCTTGAGGCTCACGGCCGCACAGGCCGAAGGGCAGGAACTCAAGAACGAGGTGACCAAGCGCCAGTCGGTGCCGGTCACGTTTGCCACCTTCGTGCTGTCGCGCCTTGCCGCAGAAATAGGGTCGATCCTAGACACCCTGCCGCTCACATTGAAACGCCGGCACCCTGACCTTGAAGTCAGGCACATTGAATCGGTACAGCGCGAGCTGGCAAAAGCTCGCAACAGGTCGGCGACCCTGGATGATCGCTTGCCTGGATTATTGAATGAGTATCTCGACGCCACAGATTGAAGAGCTGGCGGCAGCGGTTCGTCATGGCCTGGTGCCGCTTATGCGGCCCGTGCCACAGACGCCTGTCGAGTGGGCTGATGAAAACTTCTATCTGTCCAGTGAATCGAGCTACCAGGAAGGGCGCTGGGAAACGCTGCCGTTTCAGGTGGCCATGCTCAACGCCATGGGCAATGACGAGATCCGCACCGTCAACGTGATCAAGTCGGCCCGGGTGGGCTACTCCAAGATGCTGATTGCGGTATCGGCCTACCAGATCGAGCACAAGCGCCGGAACATCCTGATCCTGCTGCCTACCGATGGCGCCGCCAAGCGCTTTATGAAGTCCCAGGTCGAAACCATGATCAGGGACGTGCCCAGCGTTTATGAGCTGGCCCCCTGGTATGGCAAGAAGCACCGCGACAACACACTGGATACCAAGCGCTTCAGTCACTCAAAGCAGCTCTGGTGCCTGGGCGGTGCGGCGGCGAAGAACTACCGCGAGAAGTCGGTCGACACCATCATCTATGACGAACTGGCAGCATTTGAGCCGGACGTAGAGAAAGAGGGCTCGCCGACCTTCCTGGGTGACAAGCGGATCGAGGGTTCAACCTTCCCGAAGTCGATCAGGGGGAGCACGCCCAAGATCAAAGGCACCTGCCAGATCGAGGCCGCTGCCAGCGAATCGCCGCACCTGCTGCGCCTGCATGTGCCATGCCCTCACTGCGGTGCCGAGCAGCATCTGGTGTGGGGTGGCAAGGATTGCGCCTACGGCATCAAGTGGGAGCCAAGCGCGCCACAGAACGCCTGGTACGAATGCGCGGCCAACCACTGCAAAGTGCAGCAGCACGAAATGCAGGAGCAGCACGCCAAAGGCCGCTGGATATGTGAGCGCACCGGCATCTGGACGCAGGACGGCATTGATTTCTTCGACACAGAAGGCCAGCCGATCCCCACCCCGGAGTCGCTGACCTTCCATGTCTGGACGGCCTACAGCCCGTTCACCACTTGGGGCCGGATTGTCCTCGACTTCTACAAGGCCAAGGACGACTACAGCAAGCTCAAGACCTTCACCAACACCACGCTTGGTGAGACCTGGGAAGAAGACCAGGGCGAGAAACTCGACTGGGAAGCGCTTTATGGGCGCCGCGAAGTCTGGACGGGCGAAGTGCCACTGCTTGGCGCCGTGCTGACCGGTGGCATCGATACCCAGGACGACCGATATGAAGGCCGTGTGTGGGCCTGGGGGCCGGGTGAGGAAGCCTGGCTGGTCCATCGCTTTGTGCTCATGGGTGACCCGGCAAGCGAAGAACTGCGCCGCAAGGTTGGCGTTGAGCTGCAACGGCAGTTCACCCGCGCCGATGGGCTGGTGATGAAGGTTGACCGCTGGGCCTGGGACTCGGGCGGCCACTACACCGATGAGGTGTACGGCGAGAGCATCCGGCACGGCGTGATGTGGGTCGTGCCCACCAAGGGCGCCAGCGTTTACGGCAAGCCCATCGCCAACATGCCGCGCACCCGCAACAAGTCAAAGGTCTACCTGACCGAGATCGGCACCGACAACGCCAAAGAGCTGATCTACAGCCGGCTCAAGCTGCAACTGGATACCGCCCGCTCGCAGATTGCCGAGCCGCAGCCTGGGGTGATCCACCTGCCTGCCAATGATGAGATTTGCGACGAAAGCGAAGTCCGGCAGATGACCGCTGAATCCAAGGTGGCCAAGTTCGTGAACGGGCGCCGGGTGAACAGATGGGATGCCCGAGGCCGGCGCAACGAAGCACTGGACTGCCTTGTAGGCGCCCTGGCCGCCCTGCGGATAAGCCAGCAGCGCTTTGGCCTAGACCTTGATCTGCTCGCAGTTGAGCCGAGCACGGGCGGCGATAGCGCAACCGGCACACAAGAACGGCCAAGGGCCAAATCAAAATACTGGAAGCGATAGCAATGGCCTACACCCACGAACAGTACCAGGCCCTGAAAGAGGCCATCGCGGGCGGGGAACTGGCCGTGCGCTATGCAGACCGCAGCGTGACCTACCGCAGCGTTGCAGAAATGCTGCAGATCCTGCGGCTGATGGAAAGCGAACTCGGCATCAACGCAGACGCCAACCGTGGCCGGCGCCTCACCTCCTTCTCCAAAGGCTACTGACATGCGAGTGATTGACACCCTGTTTCCCGGCTTCGCCGCGAAACGCGCCCAGGCTCGCGTCGAGAAAATCAAGGCCGACCTGATGCACGCGGCGCTGTCGCGCAGATTCGAAGGCGCCGCCGGCGGCCGCCGTAACGATGGCTGGCGCGCAGCCGGCGCTGACGCCAACGCCGAGAACGCCCCCGCGCTCTCTGTACTGCGCAATCGCGCCCGCGACCTGCGCCGCAATAACCCATACGCTGAGCGGGCCATCGCCGGCATTGCCGACAACGTAGTGGGCGCCGGCATCGTGCCGCGCCCCATGGCCGCGAAAGATCGCAGCAACAAGCGCTTGGGTAGCCTGTGGGCTGACTGGGCAGAGACCCTGCTGTGCGATACCGATGGCCTGGAGAACTTCTACGGCCTGCAGCACAAGATCATGGAGTGCGTGGCTGAAAGCGGTGAGTGCCTGGTTCGCCGCCGCCGCCGCTACAGCTCGGACGGCCTGCCCGTGCCGCTGCAACTCCAGGTGCTGGAGCCTGACTTTCTGGACGACGCCAAGACCGGCGCCACTGGACAAAACCAGATCATCCAGGGCGTGGAGTTCGACGCCCTTGGCAAGCGCGTAGCCTACTGGCTGTTCGATGAGCACCCCGGCTCAAGCAGTTCGATGCGCAGTATCGACTCGCGCCGCATCCCGGCAGATGACGTGATCCACATCTTCCTGCCCAAGCGGGCTGGCCAGGCTCGCGGCTACACCTGGTTCGCGCCCGTCATGCAGCGCCTGAAGAACTTCGACGAGATGGAAGATGCCGTGATGGAGCAGGCCAAGATTGCCGCCTGCTTTGCTGCATTCATCACGCAGGATGGCAGCGGCGGCACCGCCAGCAAGCGCCCACCGCTCATTGAGCGCATTGAGCCCGGCATCATCCAAGAGCTGGCCATGGGGGAGAGCGTCAGCTTTGCTGCGCCGCCAACCTTCAACGGCTACCAGCCGTACAGCTGGCAGTCGCTTCATGCCATCGCGGTCGGCCTCGGCCTGCCCTATGAACTGCTGGTGGGCGACCTCAAGGGCGTCAACTTCTCCAGCGGCCGCATGGGCTGGCTGCACTTTGCCAGGCGCGTGGATGTATGGCAGTGGCGCATGCTCATTCCGCAGCTCTGTGAGCGCGTATGGCAGTGGTTTATGGAGGCCCAGGCACTGCTGCCGGGCGGCGAACTGGCCGAGGTAAAAGCCGAGTGGGTGCCGCCGCGCCGTGAAATGGTCGACCCCAAGGCCGAAACCGACAACGTGAAAGAGCGCCTGCGTCAGGGGCTGCTGACCTGGCCCAACGCCCTGCGCGAGCTGGGCATCACCAACCCGCAAGAGCATGCCGAGGAAATCGCCAAGGCCAACGCCCTGTTTGACCAGCTCGGCCTGGTGCTGGATTGCGACCCCCGCAAAACCACCGGGGCAGGCCTTAGCCGCGACCCTACCAGCGGCCAGGGCAATGCCGCCCAACCAGAGAGCCAGGAAGATGACGACACTCAACCAGACACTTGATACGCCCTTGCAGTGCATGCGCGCCGCCGTGCGCCCAGGCACCGTCAACATTGAAGACCGAACCGTAGAAATCACCTGGACCACCGGAGCACGCGGCAAGCGTTACTCCTGGTCGATTGGTGAGTACCAGGAAGAACTGGACGTAGCTGAAACCGCCATCCGGCTGGAGCGCCTCAACAACGGCGCGCCCTTCCTGAACACCCACAGCCAGTGGGATCTGGAAGACGTGATCGGCGTGGTTGAGCGCGCCTGGATCGAGGGCGGCGAAGGTCGCGCACTCATCCGCTTTAGCCAGCGCCCAGAGGTTGAACCCATCTTCAAGGATGTGAAGGACGGCATCCTGCGCAACATCAGCGTGGGCTACATCGTGCATCGCTATGTCCTGGTCGAAGACGGCGAAGACACCACCCCGATCTACCGCGCCACAGACTGGGAACCCACCGAGCTGTCGCTGGTGCCAATCGGCTTTGACGATGGCGCCAAAGTGCGCAGCGCCCAGGCCCCTGCCGACTACCAGGGCCAACGCTTCCAGACCATTTTCGAAACTCGCCAGGCACAAGAGCCTGATGAGCAACCGGCCGCCGTGGCCACCACCCAAGAGGAAACACCCATGACCGAAGAAGAAAAGCGCGCGGCCGAGGATAATATCCGCCGTGAGGCCCAGGATGCAGAGCGCAAGCGCTGCCTGAACATTCGCCAAATGGCCAAAAAGGTCGGCATTGATGAGGCCTTCGCAGAAGACCTGATCGAGCGCGGCGTATCCACGCAGGACGCCAGCACTGCCATGATCGACAAGCTGGCCGAAGCCCACGCTGCCGCCCAGCCCACCACCCGCAGCGCCCAGCCTACTCGCGTGACCAGCGACGTGGACCAGGCGGTAGTCACTGCCAAGCGCAACGGCATGCTGAACGCACTCCTGCACCGCTGTGACCCCAGCGTCAAGCTGGAAGAAAGCGGCCGCGAGTTCCGTGGCATGCGCCTGATCGACATGGCCCGCGAAAGCGTAGAGCTTGCCGGTGGCGCTGTGCGCGGCATGACCCCGCAAGAGGTCGCCCGCGCCGCCCTGGGTTGTGACCGCCAGGCCTTCCGCGCTGCCGGTATGCACACCACCAGCGACTTCCCCCTGCTGCTGGGCAGCACCGTCAACCGCACCCTGCGCGCAGGCTATGAACTGGCCCCGCAAACCTGGCGCCCGCTGGGCCGTCAGACCACCGTGCCTGACTTCCGTGAAGTGACCCGCGTCGCCCTTGGCGATATCTCCGCACTGGAGAAGGTCAACGAACACGGCGAGTACAAGTACGGCACCATGGGTGAGGAAGGCGCCCCGATCAAGGTCGCCAAGTTCGGCAAGATCATCGCCATCACCTGGGAAAGCATCGTCAACGACGATCTGGCCGCGCTCACCCGCGTACCTCAAGCCCTGGGCGCAGCTGCGGCGCAGACCGAATCCGATCTGGTATGGGATCTGCTGCTCACCAACCCCAACTTTGTGGACGGCAAAGCGGTGTTCCACGCCGACCACGGCAACCTGGCCGCCGCTGCCGGCGCCATCAATACCACCACCCTGGGCGCCGCCCGCGCCGCGATGCGCAAGCAGAAGTCCAAGGCGGGGCATTACCTCAACCTCGGCCCGCAGTTCCTGGTGGTTGGCCCGGACAAAGAGTTGGAGGCCTTCCAGTTCACCAGCTCCAACTATGTGCCGGCCAAGAACGCCGACATCAACGACAGCCGCAACACCTCGCTGGGCGTGATCGTTGATGCCCGCATCACTGGCAACCAGTGGTACCTCTATGCCGCCCCGGGCATGGTCGACACTTTCGAATATGCCTACCTGGAAGGGGAGCAGGGCGTATTCACCGAGACCCGCGAGGGCTTCGAAGTGGATGGCATGGAGATCAAGGCCCGCCTGGTGTTCGGTGCCGCCTGGATCGACTACCGCGGCGTCTACAAAAACGCCGGGGCTTAACGCCACAACAATCGACTAAGGGCGCCTGATGGCGCCCTTGTCGTTTCTGCATCCAAATTCGAGGAATACCCCATGAAAAACTTCGTTCAACAGGGCGACATGATCACCATGATCGCCGCCGGCGCCATCGCCTCTGGCGAATTGGTACGTGAAGGCAGTCTGATTGGCGTTGCAGCCACTGACGCCGCGATTGGCGAGGCCTTCGAGGCCAAGACCACTGGCGTGTTTGACCTGCCGAAAACCAGCGCCCAGGCCTGGACTGTAGGCCAGCCGGTTTACATGATCAGCGGCAGCGGTCTGCTCACCAATGTGCCCGGTACCGGTAACTACCTGGCTGGCGTGGCAGTGGCTGTGGCCGCCAACCCGTCTGCAACTGGTCGCGTGCGCCTCAACGGCTCGCTTGGCCACCCGGTAACCGCCTAAGCCATGGCCTGGGCAGCAATGCGTGACCGCATGCACCAGCGCGTGGTGGGTCGCCTGAACGATGGCAGCGCCCAGTACCAGCCGCAGGCTGGCGCTGTACTTGCCGGCATTGAGGTGATCGTTGATCACAACCTGATGCAGAACGGGCCGGAGGGTGTCTTCCGCAGCAATGCGGTGGGCATCAGCTGGCGCAAAGCGCAACTGCCCAAGGCCGAGCGCGGCGGCGTTTTCCTCCATTGCGGCGTGAGCTATGTGGTGGAAGAAATCATCGCCGATGACGGCCACATGATCACCGCCGCCTGCATGGTGAGCCCATGACCCTCATCACAGATGTGCGCCTGGCCCTGCTCGATCAGCTGCAGACCATCCTGGCCGCCAACGGCTACGCCACCAGCGCGGGCAGCAATGTCCGCTCTGGCTGGTTTAACGAGGTGATCAAGGTGCAACCCATCGGCGATGGGCTGATTGTTGTGCAGCGGGCGCCGGTTGCATCAGCGCCATTGGCGGGCCCCGGCGCCATCAAGGTCAGCCTGGCCTACTCCGTGGTGGGTGCGGTAGAGGCGGGCCTTGATGCCTATGAAGCCGCCATGGAAGCACTGGAGGCCGACCTGCTGTCCTGCCTGCTGCCTGAAGAAGGCGAGCGCCCGCGCTGGCTCCCGGCGGGCTGCTCGGGCCTTGAGGTAGGAGCGCCCGAGGTATTCCCCCCGGGGGATGGCCAAGCCGCAACCACCGTACTGGTGCCCATCAAGATCACCGCCGTCATCAGCCGGCAAGGGTAACCCCGTGAGTAAAAAAACAACTCCAGCCCAGGCTGGGGCGCTCTCTGTCGTCCTGCAAAAACCCCATGAGCATGCCGGCGCCATTCGGCAACCCGGCGAAACCATCACCGTCACCGCCGAGCAAAAGGCCTGGCTGCAAGCCCAGGGCGTAATCGGCAAACAAGAGGAACACAACAATGGCTGATTTACGCGGCGCGTACCTCGGTACCGGCAAGCTCTATCTGGAAGATCTGGACAACCCCAAGGGGCTGATCCACATCGGCAACTGCAACAGCTTCAGCTATGAAGCCACCACCCAAGAGATCGAAGAGCAGGACTACACCAGCCCAGGCGGCGGCCTCGATGCCTCTGTGCTGCGCATTCAGGCACTCAACATCAACTACAACGCCCGCCACTTCAAGGCCGAGAACATCGCCCGCGCGGTGTACGGCATCAACACCGATGTGGCAGCCGGCACCGTAACCGAGGAAGCGCACACCGTATTCCCCGGCGCCCTGGTCGACCTCAAATACCCCGGCGCTGCCGCCGTGGTTATCACCCCCGCTGCCGGTGGTGCCGCCCTGGTGCTGGATACCGACTACATCATCAACGCAGCCGGCTACCCGGAGATTCTGGAAGGCGGCGCGGTAACCGGCGCGGGCCTGGCCGTAAAAGTGGCATACACCTACTCGGCCCACGCTTCCGTGCAGGCTCTGGTGGCCAGCGGCAAGCGCTTCCGCCTGAAGTTCCTGGGCCTCAACGAAGTACGCTCCGGCAAGCCGATGGTGATCGAGGTGTTCCGCGTGAACCACTCGCCAGCCTCGATGAGCCTGATCGGCGACGAGTTCCAGGGCATGGAGTTCACCGCCAAGGCTGAGAAAGACCAGACCAAGCAAGGGACTGGCCTGTCGCAGTACATGATCATTCAGGACGTGGCGTAACCGCCCAAAGCAGCCCAAACCCGCTCCGGCGGGTTTTTTATTGCCTGGAGATTGGCATGAGCGAGTTGGAAATTCTGTTCCCCGAGCCGGTAGTGGTGAAAGTTGGCCGCCAGCGGGTGAAGGTGCGCCCGGTATCCCTGCGCGACTTCGACAAGTTTGGCCGTGCCGCAGGCTTGGTGATTGCCATGGCCACCAGCCAGACGGTTGAGCAGCTGTATGCCTATGCCTCGCGCAATGGTGTGCTGATGGAGGTGCTGGGCCGGGCCACCAATTTGAGCGGCTGGCGTATTCGCCGCCTGCCGGCGCCTGTAGCCGTGGCGTTGATGCTGCAAGTGATCAAGGTGAATTCCGGTTTTTTCGAGCAAGCCCTGGTGGACGCGGAAAAAGCGCTGGCTGGGGCCGAGTCGCCCAGCAGCTGATTGCAGCCGGCCACCGCTGGGCCGATGTTCAGGACTACACCCTGGCGCAGATCGAGCTGTTTGCCGCCGAGGCCGACTCGGTAGAGCTGGACCGTACCCGCGCGGCCATTCTCGCAGCTAGAGCCGCGCAGGCCGACCCGCAGAATTTCAAGAAGATCATGAGAGAGCTTGGCGATGAGCAATAAGGTCACCACCCAGCTGGTCATCGACGGCAAGAACACGGCCGGCGCCGCCTTCAAAGCGGCCGACCGGCAGCTGTTCAACCTCGATTCAATGGCCAAAAAGGCCGGTGCCTCGATTGCGGCCGCGCTGTCTGTTGGGGTCGTGGCCACCTGGGTAAAGCGCAGCATCGACGCGGCAGACGCCGCCCGCAAGCTGGCCCAGGGCGCCGGCCTGACCACCCAGGCCTTTACCGGGCTGGAGTTTGCCTTTAGCCAGAGCGGGCTGGGGCGTGGCGAGATGACCAAGGCCTTCACCCAGCTCAACCGCGCCATGGTACAGGCCGGCGAGGGCGCTGGCCGCCCGGCTGAGGCGTTCAAGGCGCTGGGGGTTTCCGTACGCACGGCAGAAGGTGCTATCCGGCCCGCTGACCAAGTGCTCAGTGAGCTGGCCGACAAGTTCCAACAGCTGCCTGATGGTGTGGAAAAGAGCACTTTGGCCGCTGATCTGTTCGGCCGCAACCTTGGCAGCAAGATGATCCCGCTGCTGAACGCTGGCAGCCAGGGCATTGCTGACCTGGTGGCCCAGGCCGAGCGCCTGGGGCTGGTAATCAGCGATGAGCAGGCTGCAAAGAGTGAGCAGTTCAACGATCAGTTGGCCACTCTGGGCAAAGTATCCGATGGCGCGGGCAACACCATAGCCCGCGAGCTGCTGCCTACCATGACCGAAATGACGGGCCTGCTGGTTGATCTGAGTGAGGACGGCGAGAGCGCCAAAGTGGTGGCTACCGCCCTTGGTTACGCAATGAAGGCTCTGGCCATTGTCATGGTGATTGTGGGCGCCTCTTTCCAGCGGGCTGGCCGCCTGATTGGCGGTGTCGCGGCTGCTTTGGCGGCGGTGGCATCGGGCAACGTGCAGGGCGCGATTGACATCATGCGCGACGTGGCGGCCGAGAACGAAAAAACCGCCAAGGCCATGGAGGAGCGCATCAAGAAGATTGCCACCGGCGGTTATGAAGAACTCGGCAAAGCGGCCGCGGACACAAACAAAGTCATCGACGATGCCAACAAAGGCATGGCCAAGAGCACCGAGGACTATGCTCGCAGTGCCCAGCGCAGCCTACGCGATCTGGTGAGCGCCGAGAAGGCCGCCCAGCGCGATATTGAGCGCATCCGCGCCGAGCGCATCAAGACCGAGCAGCGCTATGCAGATGCCATTGCCGGCTTCCGTTCCGGCGGTGAGCGCAAGGCCACCTTCGGCGCCTATCAAGACCTCAAGCTGGCCGCCGACAGGGCGCTCGCGGCAGGTGACGCAGAAGGCGCCAAGCGCCAGGCTCAAGCCGCGCTCAAGGTGCTGCAAGACATGGCCGCCGCCGGCGAGAACACCTATGGTTTCGAGGGCTTCGCCAAGGGCCTGCTGCAGATCGAGCAGGCGGCCAGCGAGCTTGAGGAAAGCCAGGTTGAGAAGAAGCTGGAAGTCATGCGCAAGCAGCTTGAGCAGCTTATGACTGACATTGACGTCAACTTCAATATTGACGACAAGGCCAAGGCTCGGCTGATGGCCGAGGCTCAAGACCTGGCCGAGAAGCTGGGCGCCGCCATGGTCATCACCCCGAGGGTCGCCCTGCCCAAGCCCGGCGAGGCGGATGCTGATGGCTATGTGTTTGTGCCAAATGTGCAAAAGCCACAGGGCTTTGCCACCGGCGGTCACGTTCGCGGCCCTGGCACCGGTACCAGCGACAGCATACTGGCCCGCCTGAGTAATGGTGAATTCGTCATGCGGGCCGCCGCCGTGCGCAAATACGGCCCGGATTTTATGGCCCGCCTCAATGGCCTGCAACTGCCCGGTTTTGCCAGTGGCGGGCTGGTTGAGGCCGCCTCGGCCGCCGGCCCCAGCTTCCCGAACCTTGGCCGACTCACCCTGGATATGGGCGGGCAAGCCACCACCGTATATGTGGACCAGGGCAGCGCGCTCAATTTCCAGCGCCTGGCCGCCAAGCGCGGGCGCACCCACAAGTAACGCCACCCATCACAATCCGGCCCGCCTTGCGCGGGCTTTTTTACGCCTGGAGTTTTGCCCATGCAGCTTCCCCCGCTCATGCTCGGCGGTGTCGAGATCGTGCTGCAGGCCGGCGCCCCGGAATACACCGAGGAGCCCATCGGCGGCGAACAGCTGCTGCGCCTGAGCAATGGTGACGCGGTGAAAATGACCCGCTACCAGCGCATGGCCGGGGTAATCAGCGGACAGGGGTGGATACCGCCTGCGCTGGATGGCCTCGACTACAGCCTGCCGCTTGAGCTGCGCAGTACCCAGGTTAGCTCTATGCAGGGCGCCGGCCCTGAGTTCACTCTGCCCAGCACCCCACGCCCCGATCACGCCCCATGGGCGTTCGCCTTGGTAGGGGCTGAGCTCATCCCCACGGGCTGCGCCACTGTTGCAGGCGTGGCCACCGTTGCCGAGGTGGTAGGTGCCCGCGCCTATCAGGTCTGGTGGCTGCCGGTCTACTCGGTGTTTGCCAGCCGCCCCGCGCGGAATCAGTCCAACGTGGCCGCCACACAGGCATGGGCCTGCCCCTGGGAAGAAGCCTGATGCTCATCAACGGCGGACCAATCAACAGCGCGCCGATCAATGGCGCATCCGGCGCAGTAGCAGCCCCAGAGCCCGAATATGTAGTAGCCGGCATCAGCTACCGCTGGCGCCTGCGTGTGATCGTGGGCGGTGTGGACATGAGCGACCAGGTATTGGGCGAAACCGATACCGACCGCGAGGCCGGCGCCGCTGGTGTGGGCGGGCTGGAGCTGTACCTGCCGCCTGGCCCCGTGGTGCCCAGCGATTGGGTGGGGCGCCCGGTAACGATTGATTTTATCTGGACCAGCCAGGGCGTTGCCCGCGAAGAGCGCCGCTACACCGGCCAGATCCTCGCGCCAAGCTGGGACGCCGCCAACCGCATCCTGGCCTGTGAGCTGAGCGACAACCTGCAGCAGCGCGTTGAGGCCCTGAGCGTGGCCGAGATAGACGCCCTGTGCGGCGGCTTCTGGTCGCCCGATGTATTCGAACCGGTAGACGGCCGCTCCCGCTGGGATTACGCCCTGGAGCGCATGAGCACCCGAACCGCCAGCCTGGACTGCTCGCCAACCGGTGAGCTGCGCGTGAGCAGCTGGTACGCCATGGCCACCCCGCACTATGTGTTTGGCCCCGGCACCACGCTGGACGGCAGCGTCAGCCTGCAACTGCCCGACCTGAGCCGGCTTACCAATCGGGTAGTGATTGAGGCGGATTACCGCTACACCCGCCTGCGCCAACTGAACGAAAACTGGCAGTGGGTCGGCGGTGGCTTCTGCGGCTGGTACTTCTCTGATACGAAAGAGCTACCCACAATTGAAATGATCGAGGACGCGGTGGCCGACTCTGGCAGCCAGCTGATGGCCATGCCGATCTGGGACATTCTGCCGCCCAGCCACTCAGACCCCTGCTCCATTGGCGTGCCATGGGTAAACGTTTTCACCAACCTGCTGCTGGGCGCCACGTTCAGCAGCGCCCGGCGCTGGGCGCAGCGCGTGACCGAGCGCTACACCCTCACCGTCGAGGTGCCCACCAGCGTCGCCCAGGCCGGCACTGTGGTGGCCAGGGGCGGCGGCGCTTTTGAGGTGGAGAGCGCTCAGGCTGAGGCGTGGAGCAGTGAGCCCTTCGACAGCGGCATCAGCGGCCACACCGATGAGCGCGACGAGCCCCGCCGGCAGGCCTTCTTTGCCGTGCTGCTGCGCCAGGCCCTGGCTCAGCTGGTGGACGCCCACCGCGCCACCCGCATCACCCTGAGCCTGCCCACGCCCATGGCGGCCGGCATCGACCTGACCCACACCGTGCTGCTGGATGACCAGGGTATTGCCGCCCAGGGCCGCGTCACCCGCCTGCGCGATGTGTTCGACCATGCAGGCGGCACCGCCATCACCACCCTGGAGCTGGCCGTGATGCGCGGTGGCGGCGCCGTGAGTGACCCGCTTGTGCCGCCGCCCTCGGTCGATGAGCCGCAGGATGACAGCTACACCGTCACCAACCTGCCCACCCAACTGGGCGGGCGTACAGATTCACCGCCCTATGACGACGAGCTGCCCGGGTTCGCCGGCAACTACTCCACCGGATCGGGCGAGCAGTACCCGCGCCGCTTCGACCTGCCGGCCGTCGAGATCCCGGCCGAGCAGCGCGACGAACTGCCGGTGCCGATTGAGGCCACGTACCGCGTGGCCATCCCCAACGACCTGCTGGAGCTGTAACCATGGCCACCCTCGCAGACCAACGCCGCGCCACCCGCGACAGCATCACCGCCAGCCGCCAGGCCACCGGCGAAGCCGAGCGCAAGGCCACCGGCAAACGCCTGGAGGCCGAGCGCCGCGGCACCGCCGTGGTGGAAGACCTCAACCGCCTGGTGCAACAACCGGCCCCGCGCCGCACCCTGCGCCCGGTGGCGCCGCTGGGGGCGCTGCCGCAGACCACGGGGCGGGGTAACTACACGCCACCGCCCACGCCCGGCCCAGGCGGTGGCATTGCCAGCCCGCTGGAAGAAAAAACCAAGGAAGTGGGTGGGCAGCAGGTGGCTGACGGGCGCGAGTACCACGCCACCGGCCAGGTGTTTGAAACCACTGATGGGATTTTCGGCTTTATCGTGCGGCCGTTGAAAAAGACCGTGATGGTCGACGCCAATGGCATAGAGCATCCATTCGGCTATGCCATGCCGGACCCTGGGGAATAGGCATGTTCGATACCCTGCAGTTACTGGGCAAACTGGAGCAGTGGGGCAACCCCTGGCATGGCCGTCTGGAGCCGGGCGGCCTGAGGCTACCGAATGGGGCGCTGCGGCCCTACGCGTCGGCGCCACCGGCAAATGCCCCAGACACCTACCTGGTGCGGTTCGAGGGCATGCCCGAGCCCGAAACGCCCGAAGAGCAGACCGCGCTGGGCATGCAGTGGTATCCCGATGCCGTGCTGCACACGCTCGATAAACGCTATGCCGCCGGGTCCCCGCAGGGGTTTGGTTATACGGCATGGCTGTGGCGCTCGCCGCTGGGCGAGGTGTGGTGTCTGCGCCTGGTATTCAGCTGGGCGGGCAGCGTTGTCACAGTCGGCGCCAGTACAACCACCGGCCTGCAGGTGCGCGCCCGCCGGCTGGGTTTGTTCGGCGAGCCGCAAGAGGCCCCAGCGCTCAATGAGGTGGTGGTGCTCGACACTTCGCTGGCCTGGACCAACCGCGGGCCAGATACCTCGGTGGTGTTCCCGCACCTGGCCCACAGCCCGAAAGGTGACCGCACGGCTATCACGCTGCGCACCGGCCCGAATGGCTGGCAGTCGGTACCTACAGCGGTTTCATCGGGTGCGCGCCAGGCCATGGTGGCGGCGGGGCGGGGCAGTGCGCTGTATGAGCTGAGCGTTACCGGTGTGGACGCCGAGGGGGTGCCGGTAATTGAGCTGGCCGCCGTGGTGGCCAGTGCCGATGCGCGCACGTTCGAGAGCGGCGAGAGCGCTGCCACACCGCGCTATCAGCAAGATGTCCTGAGCCGCGGGGGAGAATCGACGAGTGCGGGGGATTGGCCGCCGGGTGTGTCCGGGACCACTGGTTGGGAGCTTTATGGCCAGCCCCTAACGCCCTCGACATTCCCGACCAACACCTACAACACGCTGTCGCAATTGGTCTGCGGGCTATATGACACCGATGGCGCGTTGCGGCAGGTCTGGTATCGCCGGCATGAGACAGACACGTTCAATGCGGATGAACCGGGCAATGTGGATTATGCGCGCCACGATTTTTCCTATACGTGGGTGTCTGGCAGCGCGCCGACCGAGTACCTGACCGGCCAGCGCGATATGGAGGCGTTCAGCCTGGTTTCTCTGCATAGCCGCTCGCAGCTCATCGAGTATGAACTGCTGCTGGATGGCGTCGTGGTGGATCAGCAAACGCGCGAGATTTATAGCTACCGGCGGGTGACGGTTGACTACGAGGGCCACAGCCTCAGCGACCTACCCCCCTGGGAGCCGGGCCCTGCGCCAGGGTTCCCGCGCAATCAGTTTGTGAAAACCACCGTAGATCACGGCGAGGTTCGGGTGAACGGCATCACCGTGGCCACCGGGCTGCCGGGTGTGCCCGATAGCACGGTGATCGATCCTGTAAGGCACGCCTGGGCCGACTTCCCGCCGCGCGTTCTCAGCAGCAATGTCGTCGCCCTCTGCCCGCGTGGAGGCAGCCCAGCCAATAGCTGGGTCGAAACCATAGCCGCGGTGGATGGCAGCACATACACAGCCCCCTCCCCACTGGCCTGCGGCGGCACAGCGCAACAGGCCGCCGCCGCCTGGAACCCCCGCGATGGGGCGCTCAGTTTGGTCATCAATGCTATTAACGGTTACGTCTAGGAGCCGCCATGCAACTGTTTTTGGACAACTGGACCGCTGAACTGGTGGCGCCAGCGGGGGCTGCTGCCACCGAGGTACACATTGCCCCCGAGTTGGCAGCGACCCTGGGGGCGATTGACCCTGGTGATTACCACGAGGCCACTCTGGCGCGCATCCTGGGTTTTAGAGAGGTCGCGTGGGAGGTGGTGCGCATTACCGGCGTGGCGGCCGGCGTGCTCACCGTTGAACGCGGCCCTGCGCCGCTGGAGCTGGATGAGGGCGACACGATCAGCCTGCGCGTGACGGCGGGCTGGCTGGCCTCTGTGACCAGTACGCTGCATCTCTACGCCGGTCTGCTCGGCGAACTAACCAATGATATTGCCCATCGCGCCCCGTTGCTGCAGACCCAGGTTATCGACGCGCCCGCGCTAACGCTGGGCCTGGAGCACCTCAACTGCCTGCTGGAGTTCAGTGGCCCGTGCGTCGTCACCGTGCCTGCCCAGGCCAGTGTGGCCTGGCCGGCTACTGCTCGGGTGCTGCTGTGCCAGGCATCGGCGGGGGATGTTGAGGTGCTGGCGGGCGAGGCCGTTGCACTGGCCCGGCCCGCCAGCCGGCAGCGGCTGCTGCTGGAGCCTGGGGCGGTGGCCACGCTGTTGCGGCGCCCCGCGGTGAACAGCTGGCGCCTGTTTGGCGACCTGCGCGCAGCTGGTGAGCTGGTGGGCGCGTTGCTCACCGAGGCCGGCGATCCATTACTGACCGAGGCTGGCGAGCCTCTGCAAATCGAGGAGTGAACATGAGCAAAATCAGTGAGCTGGACCCGGCCGCCGCGCTGGCCGGCGATGAGGATGTGCCGGTGGTGCAGGGTGGTGCTACCCGGCGGGCGCCCGCGCGGCAGCTGGGTGCCCTGGGCCCTGGCAGTTATACGGCCCTGGCCCGGGGCGGCCTGATGGGCAACCCCCATGCGTGCCTGAGCTATGTGCAGGGCCTGGGCGGGTTTGGGCAGCTGGATTTTGTTGGCGTAAACATGGCCACCCTGGCCGGCGCCGGCTGGGCCGTTGCCGACAACAGCGGTACCAGCGGCAGCGCTACCGACAATGAGCAACTGGTAGTGCTCGATACGGGTGCCAGCAGCGGCGGCCGGATGCGAGTTTCACTGGCCACCCCGCACCAGACCTTTGACCTGGGCTATCAGTCGCTGAAATTGCTCAATGCCGTGCGGGGCGATATCGGGAGCATTGAAGCGCGGTGGCTGGGCTACATCCCTGAGGCCTCCGATGGTAGCAACCGTTTCACGGTGAGCCTGTTGCTCAATGTCGGCGAGACCGAGTTGCAGTTGCGCTACTCGGACAACATCAACAGCGGTAATTGGCAGTTGTTCAACGCCACTGCGTCAACAGTGCTGGCCAACCTGAGCGTTGGCCCTGCGGCCTTCGACGATGGTTGGTTTCGCCTGCGGGTAACGCCGGATGCCACTACGGGTGGCGCGTGCCGCGTGCAGCTCTGGCTGGATAACTGGAATACAGGTGAAGCCGATGTGCTGTATGACGATGAGTTGAGCCTGCCCGGCCTGGATGTTGCCGCCGATGCGCGCATCCTGTGGACGCCCGAGGTGAGCATCATCAAATCCGCTGGCACCACCCCGCGCCAGTTCGAACTGAACGCCATGCAGGTACGCCTGCAGTCCCTGTAACCGCCAACCCCTCGCTATGGAGTAGCCAGCATGCAGCCGGCCCGCGTAAACCTGCCCGTCGTTCCGGGCACCACCTACCGTGACATTGTGCGGTTGATGCAGCCAGAGTTTGCCTACCGTGCAGTGGATGCCATCGCCGGTGCTCCGGCGCGGCTGACAGTGCCCGGCCATGGCCTGGTGGGCA
>Ga0209207_1000795_pt1 | contig 17060 bp, 19 predicted proteins | sample SaghotsprinmetaG_FD_184140 | JGI IMG/M metagenome (GOLD analysis project Ga0209207, IMG submission 184140) | Hot spring microbial communities from South Africa to study Microbial Dark Matter (Phase II) - Sagole hot spring metaG (SPAdes) (version 3) | ecosystem: Environmental > Aquatic > Thermal...
CGCCGCAAAGATCGAGCGTGATCGCGCGTGGCTCGACGAGACCGCTGCGGCGGGCGAGGCGGCGACGGCCTGGATTGAGGAGACCGGCCCCGCGCTGGATGAATTGCAGCAACGCCTGGCCGGGCTCGACGCGACCGAACTGACCCGACGACTGGGCGGGATCGAGCGGGCGGTCGGACAGGTCGAGGCCGGCATGCAGGCTCTCACAGCGACGGCTGCCGCAGGGCAGGAAGCGCGGGCCGGAGCGGTCGCGGCCGGCGAGGAGGCCGTGGCGCGGATCGCGGCGGTGCAGCGCGGCCTGGATGCATTCGCCGGCCGGGTCGCCGAGGTGGAACGCCTTGCGCGGGCTGCGGCCGGCGCCGATCTGGCCACCCGATTCGCGGCACTGGAGCGGCGGGTCGAGGAGATGGCGGCCAAGGCTAGCCAGGAAGAGATCCGCCTGCATGGCAAGGTGCGCTCCACGGTCCTGCTCACCGAGGATCGCACCCTGTACCCGCTCAATTCGCCCGAACTGGGTGCGGCGGACCGTGCCAAGCTCGATGCGCTGATCGCCGAGTTGAATCGGCTCGGCCGCGAATACCATCTCGACATCCAGGGCCACACCGACAATCTTGGCACCGAAGACTACAACTACGCACTCGGCCGCGCCCGCGCCCAGGTGGTGGCGCGCTATCTGCACGAACGCGGCGGTATCCCGCTGGCGCGCATGTCGGTCATCTCCTACGGCGCCACCAGCCCCCTGCCGGGCGCGGTGCGCAATCACCGCCGCATCGCCATCCGCACCCTGGTGCTGGAAAAGAGCGAACCCTGAGCCCGCCCGCTTGCGGTCCGCCGTGAAACCGGTTCTGCCGTCGCGCCCACGCCACCCGCCGCGCCCGGCGCAGCAAGCCGAGGGGTGACGGTGAACGCCCGCCCCGGCGCTCGCATCTTGGTGGTCGAGGACAACCCGATCAACCGCGAGATCATGCTCGACAACCTGGGCGAGGCCGGATACGCCAGCGAGGCGGTGGAAACCGGCGCGGAGGCTTGGGAAAGGCTCAGCGCCGACCCGAACGGGTATGACGCGGTCCTGCTCGACCGCATGCTGCCGGACATGGATGGCCTCGAACTGTTACGGCGCGCCAAGTCCAGCGCCTCCTTGTGCCTGCTGCCGATCATCATGCAGACCGCCATGACCGCCTCCGCCGACATCGCCGAAGGCCTGGCGGCGGGTGCGTTCTATTACCTGACCAAGCCTTTCGATGCGCGCACCCTGCTCGCCATCGTCGTCGCCGCCATCGAGGACCGGCAGCGCTACAAAGCCCTACGCCGCGAGGCGAGCGAGGCCGCGCGCACCATCCACCTGCTGCGGCGGGCGGAGTTCGTGTTTCGCACCCCGGACGAGGTGCGCGGCATCGCCGTCCTGATGGCCAACACCTGTCCAGACCCCGGACGGGTGGTGCTCGGCTTGTCCGAGTTGATGCTGAATGCGGTCGAGCATGGCAACCTCGGCATCGGCTACAGCGAGAAATCGGCCCTGATCGCCAGCGGCCGCATCGAGGAGGAGCTGGAACGGCGTCTGGGCCTGCCCGAATACCGCCAGCGCGAAGCCTACCTGGAGGTGGTGCGCGAACCGGTGGAAGTCCGTTTCCGCGTCCGCGACCAGGGGGCCGGATTCGACTGGCGTACCTACCTCGACTTTTCTCCCGAGCGCGCATTCGACACCCATGGCCGTGGCATCGCCATGTCGCGCTTGATCAGTTTCGATACGCTCGAATACCTCGGTGTGGGCAACGAGGTGGTGGCGAGCGTTCGGCTCGGCTGAATACTGTATTTTTTCAGTCAACTATTGCCGACGGGTCTCGCGCTCCGTACAATTTCGCACGGTTCAACCCTTCAGGCGCTTGCCGCCCCCGCTAAAACACCACTGGAGATCAGATCATGGAACACCAACTGCCTGCCCTGCCCTATGCCGTGGACGCCCTGCAGCCGCACATGTCCAAGGAAACCTTCGAATACCATTACGCCAAGCACCATCAGGCCTATGTCACCAACCTGAACAACTTGATCAAGGGTACCGAGTTCGAGAACAAGTCGCTCGAGGACATCGTCAGTACCGCGCCCAGCGGCGGCATCTACAACAACGCCGCCCAGGTGTGGAACCACACGTTTTTCTGGAACTGCATGAAGCCCAATGGCGGCGGCGCGCCGAGCGGCGCGCTGGCCGAGGCGATCGACAAGAAGTGGGGCTCGCTCGACGAATTCAAGAAGGCCTTCCAGACCGCCGCTGTCGGAAACTTCGGCTCGGGCTGGACTTGGCTCGTGAAGAAGGCCGACGGGTCGGTCGACATCGTGAACATGGGCGCGGCCGGCACGCCGCTCACCACCGGCGACAAGGCATTGCTGTGCATCGACGTCTGGGAGCACGCCTACTACATCGACTACCGCAACCTGCGGCCGAAGTTCGTCGAAACCTTCCTCGCCAACCTGGTGAACTGGTCGTTCGCGGAGGCCAACTACGTGGCCTGAGATTCAACCTGAAAACCCCGGTTGAACCATAGGACAAAAACAGAAGCTTATTTCGTTCAGGCCGGCAGCCCTTCGTCGGGGCGATGAAAAAAGCCTGAATTTTTTGCCAATCTCTGTGCCTCTCGGGCGGGCCTCAGTTGTCCGCCCGGGCCTCTCGTGTTCCTCGATCCTGCCGCTGCCGTTCGGGATCGATGCTGCGGGCGGCGGTTGCCGCGTGCATCCGCCGTATCGTCCGCATATTCAAGCCCGCCGCCACGACCTCAGCGATCAACGCAGGCCACGCCTGCCAGATCAAATCATTGGCGATCCAGGCCGCACTCGATGCCAGCAGGGCGATGCGCATCCGCCGGTTGTCGAAGTAAAACAGCGCCAGGGTGGTGTTGATGACTGCAAAGGCAGGCAGCAGCGAGACGGGGCCTTGCCAGGATGCCGCCGTCAGGCCGGCAAAGAGCAGCACAAAACCGCTGGCCACGCGGTGTTTGTGCGGATGGTTTTCCAGCCATGTCGAGAGCAGGGTGCGCAGGGACGTGCTGGCCATGGTGAATGCCGCGGTCCAGGCACCCAGCAGGCCGTACATCGCCGCCCAGAGGATGGCACCCACTGCGGACCATCTTCTGAATGCGTGGCCACAGTGCAGCAGATAGGCCCGCCATTCCACCAGAACCCCCATCCCACCCAGCACATAGGCAAGCCAGAGATGCATCGGAGGATCTTCAGGCAACCCGGTCTACAGCTGGATCAACGTTTCCCGTCGGGCGGGCCGAGCAGCCGCCGTATGTCGTGGTTCAACCGGGTTTTCCAGGTTCATGCGAGTACCTGTCGGGGATGATCGCTCAGGGGGAGACCGGAATCTGGCTCAGACCCTGTGTTTCCGGCAAGCCAAAGAGCAGGTTCATGTTCTGTACGGCCTGGCCGGCCGCACCCTTGACCAGGTTGTCGATGACCGACAGGACCACCACGGTGTCGCTGCCTTGGGGCCGGTGCACGGCGATGCGGCAGAGGTTGGAGGCGCGCACCGAGCGGGTTTCCGGATGGCCTTTGGCCGGCAGCACGTCGACGAAGGCCTCGTTGGCATAGCGTTGCTCGAACAGGGTCTGGAGGTCGGCCTCGCGGGTCAGGCGCGCATACAGAGTGGCGTGGATGCCACGGATGAGGGGGGTGAGGTGCGGCACGAAAGTCAGGCCGACATCGCGCCCGGCCATGCGCGCGAGGCCCTGGCGGATCTCCGGCCAGTGCCGGTGGCCCGGTACGGCGTAGGCCTTGAAGTTGTCGCTGGACTCGGCGAACAGGGTGTGCACCTCGGCCTTGCGGCCGGCGCCGGAGACGCCCGACTTGCAGTCCGCCACCAGCCAGCCGGTGTCGATCACGCCGGCTTCGATGAGGGGAAAAAAGCCCAGTTGCACCGCGGTCGGGTAGCAACCCGGGTTGGCGATCAGGCGCGCCTCGCGGATGCGGTCGCGGTTCACCTCGGGCAGGCCGTACACCGCCTCGGCGACCAGGTCCGGACAGGCATGCTCCATGCCATACCATTTCGACCATTCCGGGATGTCCTGGATGCGGAAGTCGGCCGCCAGGTCGATGACCCGCACGCCCGCTTCCAGAAGCTCCCGGGTCTGTTGCATGGCCACGCCATTCGGGGTGGCGAAGAACACTACGTCGCAGGACTTGAGCGGGGCCTCCTCGGGGGTGCTGAAGGTAAGATCGACCCGGCCGCGCAGGGAGGGGAACATCTCCGCCACCGACATGCCGGATTCCTTGCGCGAGGTGATGGCGGCGAGTTCGACGCCGCCGTGCTGGGCCAGTAAACGCAACAGCTCGACGCCGGTGTAGCCGGTGCCGCCAACAATGCCTGCCTTGATCATGACTGGAGTCCTTGTACGCTGGAGGGTGGACGAGTGCCGGGAATATACATGAACCCGGATTTTCCATGCGGCGGCCTGACGGCCTACACGCGCGCGGGCGGTCGCTTTCGGGCGGCTTCGAGTCCGCGCGCATCGCCTTGGCCCAGCGATGGGCGCGTCGCCCGTCCTCTCAAGAAAACGAAGGGCCGCCCCGAGTTTTATTGTCCCCCTCGGGGGGCGGGCTGGGCGTAACCCGGCCCTGGGGGCGCCCAAATCCGCTCCGAAATCGCCTCGCCATCCTCACGTGTCTTCATGGAAAATCCGGGATAAAAAAAGCCGCCCGATCTGAACTGGGGCGGCTTTTCCGGAGCGCGGCGCTTAACGCTTGGAGAACTGCTTGCGCCGGCGTGCCTTGTGCAGGCCGACCTTCTTGCGTTCCACCTCGCGCGCATCTCGGGTGACGAGACCCGCACTCTTGAGGGTGGGCTTGAGGCCGGAATCGAACTCGATCAGGGCGCGGGTGATGCCATGCCGGACCGCACCGGCCTGACCGGTCTCGCCGCCACCGTGGACGTTGACCATGATGTCGACGCTGTTGGCGTGGTCGGTCAGCTGCAGCGGCTGGCGCACCACCATGCGGCCGGTCTCGCGGGCGAAATATTCGTCGAGCAGCTTGCCGTTGATAAGGATGCGACCGGAGCCGGTCTTCAGGAACACGCGGGCGACCGAGCTCTTGCGTCGCCCGGTGCCATAGTAGTAGTTGCCGATCATCTTGGATTCCTCAGATTTCCAGTGCCTTGGGCTGCTGCGCGGTGTGGGGGTGCTCGCCACCGGCATAGACCTTCATCTTCTTGATCATGGCGTAGCCGAGCGGGCCCTTGGGGAGCATGCCCTTGACCGCCTTTTCGAGGGCGCGGCCGGGGTGCCTGGTCTGCATGTCGCCGAAATTGGTCTCGAAAATGCCGCCGGGAAAACCCGAGTGGCGATAGTATTTCTTGTCGAGGGCCTTGTTGCCGGTCACACGCATCTTCTCGGCGTTGACCACGACGATGTAGTCGCCGGTGTCCACGTGCGGGGTATAGATGGGTTTGTGCTTGCCACGCAGCCGCCGAGCAATTTCGGAAGCCAAACGGCCCAGCACTTTGTCGGTGGCGTCCACCACGTACCAGTCGTGCTGGATTTCGTGCGGCTTGGCAGAAAACGTTTTCATGGCGTGTCCTGATTCAGGGGGTCGTACGGAAAGGGCGAGATTTTAGGTTGCCGTGCGGCCTGCTGTCAAACTGCAATTGCAAGGCCGTGGCAGGAGTCCAGGGTTCGGCCAGTAGCTCGCCGTGCGTACCGGTGCGGGGGTGGCGTGGACGGAAAGGCCGGATTCGTGACGGTTCGGTGATCTCGAGGATGCCGCCTCACCGCGGGCGGCTACCGCTTTTTTTTTGCCGTAGTCCTCGATGAATGCCACCACCTTGTTGAGGTGCACCTGGCCGGGGATGAACATGACGATCTCGCCGTTGGGGTCGTACAGATAGGAGGTGGGATAGAAATCAACCGGTCCGACCTGGCGGAACGGGCTGTTCGGGTTGCGCCGCGAACCACCGGCGACGATGGCGTAGAAGTCGAGTTTCTTGCGTTCGGCGGTTTCGCGCACCACGTTCTCGTCCGGACCGTAGTCGAGACCGACGCCGATCACCACGAAGTCGCGGCGTTTGTTGAGCTGGGTGAGCGTGGGGACCTCGACCCAGCACAAGGGGCACCACGGCGCCCAGAAATTCACCAGCACCCATTTGCCACGCAGCTCGGCCAGGCGAATCGACTTGCCATTGATGTCGGTGAACTCGAAATCGATCGCCTTGATCGATTGGGCGAACGCCGGAACCGGAAGTGCCAGCGCCAATCCGAGCAAGCACGCCTTCAGCCATCCACTCATTTCTGTCCTTTCTTTGTCCCGATGACGTTGGAACCTCCCGTCAGGGGACGTTTCAGCCTTCCCGCATCAGCAGATGATACTGGATCTTCATGGTGAGGGCGGAACCTGCGATGATCCCGAACAACACCAGGAAGGAACTCAATGCCAGGGTCGAGATCCCGGTCACGCCCTGGCCGATGGTGCAGCCCATAGCGGTGACGCCACCAAAGCCCATCAGCGTCGCGCCGATGATGTGCATCAGCATGTCCTGCGGGCTGTTGAAATACTCCCAGCGGAACGAGCGGGCCAGAAGCGAGTAGGCGAACGAACCGAGCACGATGCCGAACACGCTGGCTACGCCGAAGGTCACGAACTTGTCTCGCCAGTAGGCCCACAGGTCCATGGTATAGGCCAAGGGACCCACAAAGGTCATGGACTCGGCAAGGCGGGAATCGGTTCCCACATAGGCGAGCTCCATGAATTCGTTTTCGGTCAGGCCGATCTTGCCGGTGACGTACCAGCCGGCCACCACCACCAGGCCGATCACCGCGCCGGCGAGGATGTTGTCGCGGCTGGCGCGGAATTCGGCGCTGGCGAACACGAATGCCAGAATGGCCGCGGCCAGCACGGTGCCAATCGCGAGGTGCATGTCGGGGTTGTCGAAGCCGAGCAGGTTGGGCAGGGTCTGCATGTGGTCGAGGTGGACGGTGAACGGGTCGGCGCGCAGCACTTTGTCGACGAACACGCGGAAGATGCCGTTCATGGTGACCAGGGCGGAATAGCCGAGGAACAGGAACACCACCACCGATTTCAGGTTGCCGCCGCCTAGACGCACCAGGGTACGCTGGCCACAGCCGCCGGCGAGGGTCATGCCGACGCCGAAGGTGAGGCCGCCGACCAGGGCCGCGAGCCAGAAGAATGTGGGGCGGGTGTAATAGGTCTGGTGGATGTCGAGATCGCCATGCCAGACCAGCAGGCTGGTGCCGAGGATCGCCACGGCGATGGCCAAGAGCCAGGCCCGCATGCGGCCCCAGTCGCCCATGTTGACCACGTCGGAGACCGCGCCCATGGTGCAGAAACTGGTCTTGTTGGCGACGAATCCGAAGATGAAGGCAAGAATGAATCCCAGCCAGGCCACCAGTTGCGCGGTGCTCAGCCCGTCTTCCATGTAAGTCTCCTATCGCTCGTAGTTTGGTTTTTCCCGGTTTGGGTCGGGGGGCCGACGGGATTTAACAGCCTGTTAAGCCTGCCCCGGAGAATACACGGGTGGGGCATTATATAGAGTGAAACAATCGGGTAACAATCGTTTGCGGACCGTACAAACGTATCAATCTGGCAGCACGGCATCGGCACGATAGCGTGTGGGGTCGGGGATGCCGGCGGCGAGGAAACCCTGGCGACGGAAGCGGCAGGAGTCGCAGCGACCGCAGGCGCGGCCCTCGCTGTCGGCCTGGTAGCAGGACACGGTGAGTCCGTAGTCGACCCCGAGGCCGTGGCCGATGCGGATGATCTCGGCCTTGCTGAGTTGGATCAGGGGCGCGACGATGCGCGTCGGCCGACCTTCGACGGCCTGGCGGGTGGCGAGCTTGGCCACGGTCTGGAACGCAGCGATGAACTCCGGCCGACAGTCGGGATAGCCCGAATAATCAATCGCGTTGACGCCGATGTAGATCGAGCCTGCTTCGAGCACGTCCGCCCAAGCCAGGGCCAGGGCGAGCATGACCGTGTTGCGGGCCGGGACATAGGTGGAGGGGATGCCCGCCGTCGGCAATTCCGGCACCGCCAGGGACGGGTCGGTGAGCGAAGAGCCGCCGAATTCGCCCAGGCCGATGCGCACCACCCGATGCTCTGCAGCGCCGAGCTTGCGGGCCACGGCGGCGGCGGCACGCAGCTCCGAGTCATGGCGTTGACCGTAGTCGAGGCTCAGCGCATGGGCGACATGGCCTTCGGCGCGGGCGATCGCCAGCGCGGTGGCGGAGTCGAGGCCGCCGGAGAGCAGCACCACGGCCCGGCTCATCGGCCTGGCTCTTCGCCCCAGAGGAGCTTGTGTAGCTGCACCTGCATGCGCACTGGAAGGCCGTCGGCCAGGATCCATTCCGCCAGCTGGCGCGGTTCCAGCCGGCCGAATGCCGGGGAGAGCAGGACCGGACAGCGCTCGGCGAGGCGATGTTCGGCGAGCCGTGCCTTGGCCCAGGCGTAATCCTCGGCGTCGGTGAGCACGATCTTGATCTCGTCGCGGGGGCTCAGGTGTTCCAGATTGCGCCACAAGTTGCGCTCGACCTCGCCCGAGCCGGGTGTCTTGAGGTCGACGATGCGGGCCACGCGTGCATCGACCGCAGCGATGTCGAGTGCGCCCGAGGTTTCCAGGGCGACATCGTAGCCGGCATCGCAGAGTGCCTTGAGCAGGTCGAGGCAGTCACGTTGCGCCAGGGGTTCGCCGCCGGTGACGGTGATGTGACGGGTGGGGTAATCGGCGGCGCGGGCCAGGATGGCATCGATGCGCATCGATTCGCCGCCCTGAAAGGCATAGGCGGTGTCGCAATAGCTGCAGCGCAACGGGCAGCCGGTGAGACGCACGAACAGGGTGGGCAGGCCAACCCGTTGACCCTCGCCCTGGAGCGAGAAAAAGATTTCTCGAATGCGCAGGCGGGTGTCGTCGTTCAACCTGGATTTTCCATTAGCACACGTGAGGATGGGGAGGCGATTTCGGAGCGGATTTGGGCGCCCCCAGGTCCGGGCTACGCCCAGCCCGCCCCCCCGAGGGGACAATAAAACTCGGGGCGGCCCTTCGTTTTCTTGAGAGGACGGGCGACGCGCCCATCGCCATGTCAGGGCTATCCGCACGGACTCGAAGCCGCCCGAAAGCGGCCGCCGGCGCGCGTGTAGGCCGTCAGGCCGCCGAATGAAAAATCCGGGTTCAACGCCTGCTTACTTGATCGTCGCCTGCACTTGGCGGGCCACATCGGCGGCGCGCGAAACCGGGTAACGGGCGATGACCTGTTCCAGGGTGGCGCGAGCGGTGTCGTTGTCGCCCATCTGGATCTGGGCGCGGGCGAGGTTGACCATGGCGTCGGGGGCCTTAGTGCTGAGGGGGAAGTCTTTGAGCAGGCGCAGCTGCGAGGCGGCGGCGTCGCGGAACTGGCCCAGGGCGAAATGGCTGAGCCCAAGCCAGTAATGGCCGTTGCTGGCCAGGGCGCCGCTGGGATTGAGGCGAAGGAATTCCTGGAAAGCGGCCACCGCACCGCGGTAGTCGCCGGCGCGGAACAGGGCCAGCGCGGCATCGTAACGGCGCCCCTCGGCCTCGGGATCGACTGCGGCCGGGGCGGGGACCTGGGTCACCATCAGGCTCGCGGAAGGCTGCAGGCGGATGTTGTCGGCGGGGGCGGTGGCCGGGCGGTTGGCTAGGTCCTTGACGCGCTGGTCAATTTCGCGCAGGCGTTCGTCGAAATCGGCGAACAGTTCTTTCTGGCGCTGATCGGCATTTTGCTGCACATGCGCCATTTCCTGCTGGCTGCCGCGCAGGGTGGCGACATCGGCACGCAGGCCCTCCACCTGGTTGAACAGGTTGATCAGCCCCTGGCTTTGCTGTTGCGCCTCGATGCGGGCCAGACGCTCACGCAGCTGGGCCAGCTCGCGTTGCAGGCTGGCGAGCTCGGCGGTGCCGCTGGCGACCGGCGCAGGCGCGGGCTGCGCCCAGGCGTCGGCGCTCAGTGCAAGCAGCAGGAGCAGGGGGAGTATGGGGGAACGGTTCATGTTCATTCGCCGTGATAGTGTATTTCAACCCGGCGGTTTTGTGCCCGGGCGGCTTCATTCTGGCCTTCGGCGATGGGTTTTTCCTCACCCAGGCTGACCGCCTCGATCTGCGCCACCGGCACACCCAGCAGGGTCATGCTGCGCTGCACGCTCTCCGCACGGCGTTGTCCCAAGGCCAGGTTGTATTCGCGGCTGCCGCGCTCGTCGGTGTGTCCCTGCAGGATGACGCGTGCGGTCTGGTGTGCCTTGAGATACAGGGCATGGGCTTCGATGAGGCCGCTGTATTCCTCGCGGATCGCGGCGCTGTCGAAGTCGAAATGGATGATGCGCTTGGACAGCAGGCTGTCCGGGTCCTTGAGCGGGTTCTTGCCACCTGGGCCGGTCGCCTCGCCCGCCCTACTGGCCTCGGTAGACAGGCCTTGCAATTGCTGGCCGGCAGGCGGCAGAGCATAGGTCTCGACCGCCCCGGGCGTTCCTTTGGCTGTAGTTTCGGCACTGGGGGTCGCTGTTGCACTCCTGGCCGAGGCTGGGGCGGTGGCGCCCGTACCGGCCTGGCCAGCCTGGGTGCGGACCCCGACACCGCGTTCCTCAATGGGCACATCCTTGGGCGCATCGGCACAGCCGGCCAGCAGGATGCCAGTGAGCAGAATGAACGGCAGAGGCTTGAACATGGAGGACTCCCTTCGTTTCACAAATGGGGTTCGGGTCGGGTTCATGGCGCCCAGGCCGGCTCGCGCATGTCGCCGGATTGCGAAAGGCGCTGCTTGAGACGGCCATCGACGCTGACCGTGGCGAGCACGCCGCGGCCATTGACCAGGGTGGCGTAAAGGATGGTGCGGCTGTTGTGGGCGAAGCTGGGGGACTCGTCCTGGCGGGTGTCGGTGAGAATCTGGGTCTGGCCGGTAGCGAGTTCCATCACGGCAATGTGGTAATTGCCCTCGCGCCGATGCACGTAGGCCAGCCATTTGCCATCCGGGGAAACCGCCGGAGAGACATTGTATGCGCCGTTGAAGGTGAGCCGCCGGGCCTCGCCGCCGGCGACCGGCATGCGGTAGATCTGTGGGCTGCCGCCGCGGTCGGAGGTGAAATAGAGCCACTGGCCGTCGGGGCTGAACGTCGGCTCCGTTTCCAGGGCGCCGCTCTGGCTCAGGCGGGTAAGGCCGGTGCCGTCGGCGTTGATCAGGTAGATCTGCGAGGTATCGTCCTTGGACAGCACGATGGCCAGCCGGTTGCCATCGGGCGACCAGGCCGGCGCCGAGTTGGAGCCATGGAAGCTGGCCAGGGTCTGGCGGCGGCCGTCGGCCAGGCTCTGGATGTAGACCACGGGTTTCTTTTGCTCGAACGATACATAAGCCAGGCGTGCGCGGTCCGGCGACCAGGTCGGCGAGATGATGGGCTCGCGCGAGCTCATCACCGTGAATGCGTTGTGGCCGTCGACATCGGACACCTGCAGCGCATAACGGAGCCCGTCGCCCATTCTTTCGCGCAGCACGTAGGCGATACGGCCACCGAATGCGCCCGGCTCGCCGGTGAGCTTCTCGTAGACGATGTCGGAGATTTTGTGCGCCACCGCCCGCACCAGATGGGGGGATACGGTGTAGCGCATGCCGGCGAGCTGGCGCTCGCGCACCACGTCATACAGGCGGAAACGGATGTCGAGGCGGCCGTCAGCGAGGACCGCCGTCTGCCCCACCACCAGGGCATCGGCGCCCTTGCCGCGCCAAAGTCCGTGGGAGATGGTCTGCTCGTCGCCGACTTGGCCATCGTTGCCCGGCTCGACCAGGCGAAACAGGCCGCTGCGGGCAAGGTTGTCGCGCACGATGGCGGCGGGGTCGGGGGTGCGGGCGGCGGGCGTGGCGGTGAACGGCGCGATCGCCACCGGGATGCGGCTGGCCGCACCGCCGACGATCTCGATCGTCATCTGGGCGCGTGCGGCCTGGGCGAAATGCACACCCGCAAGGAACAGCAGAATGAGGGCGACAATGCCCCGATGCATAGATTGGATCATCCGCAGACTCAAATCAGGCAAACCATTGTACATTCGGGTGACTCACTGCGGTCGGAACCGCATTTCGATTTCGCGAAACTCTTGCGCCGCCTCGCGGTCGGGCGGCATGGGCAGGGGCGAGGCCTTGAGGATCGCGCGTTCGACTTCCTGATCATAGGCCGGCTGGCCGCCGGAACGGACCAGGGTCACCCGGATCACCTCGCCGTTGGGCAAGACCCGCACCCGGTAAATTGGTTCCGGATTGCCCTGCAGGCTGGGTGGCAGGCGGACGTGGCTCTGGATCTTGGCCTGGATGCGGCCGCGAAAGTCCTCGACCATCCGTTGCCGCGCGGCCTGCGCCGCCGCCTGAGCGGCCTGCGCCGCGTTGCGGGCACGCTCCTCCTCCAGAAGGCGTTGCTCCAAAGCCATTTCCGCCGCCAGCCGCTCGCGTTCCAGCCGCTCCAGCTGTTCCTGGGCCTGGCGCCGCACTTCAGCCGCGCGACGTTCCTCCTCCATACGGCGGGCCTCGGCGGCGCGCCGCTCGTTTTCCTGGCGCCGGGTTTCTTCCTCCTGTCGGCGCTGGAGCTCCTGCTGCCGCTGCTGCTCTTCGCGCCGGCGCGCCTCTTCGATCTGCTGCCGTTCGCGCGCCTGGCGTTCGGCCTCGGCCTTCAGGGCGATGTCCGGCGGTGGCGCCTCGACCGAGGCCGGCGGGGGGGGCTCTGCCGCCGCCTCTGCTTGCGGCTCGGGTTCCGGTTCGGCTGGCAGAGGTGGCGGGGGTTCGGGCATGGCCTGCCACAGATCGACAAGCACCGGCTGTTGCGGCAGGGTGGTCCAGGACACCCCCACCATCAAGGCGATGCCGAACAGCACATGCACCACCAGGGCGAATGCGCCGGCAACGAGCTGGCGAGCGAGCGAGGGCTGGATCACGAGCCGGCGGCGGGTTTCACCAGCAGGCCAACGCGTGGCACCCCCAGCTGTTGCAGGGTGTCCATCACCTGCATGACCGTTTCGTAGCGCACCGCCCGGTCGGCGGAAATCACCACCGGCCGATCCGCCCGGATGGCCTGGCGGGCGCGGATGGCAGCGGCCAGGTCGGCGGCGGCCAGCGTTTCGCCCTCCTCGCCACTGGTGCGGTCACGCAGGCGCAGGCTGCCGTCGGCCAGGATCAGCACTTCGAGGGGCGCCGCCGGGGCCTGACTGCTCTTGCCGACGCTGGGCAGCTCGACCTGGGACGGGTTGATGAACGGTGCCGTGACCATGAAGATCACCAGCAACACCAGCATCACGTCGATGTAGGGCACGACGTTGATCTGGTTCATTGCCTGCCGGGGACGGCGGCGGATCATGGCGTGGCCCCCTTGTGGCGGTGGATTTCGCTGTGGATCACGTTGGACAGCTCGTCCATGAACACGTCGAACTGGTTGGCGAGGCGGTCGATGTCGTGCGTGAAGCGGTTGTACGCGATCACCGCGGGAATCGCGGCGAACAGGCCGATGGCGGTGGCGATCAGCGCCTCGGCGATGCCGGGCGCCACCTGCGCCAGGGTGGCCTGGGCGACATCCGACAGGCCGATGAACGCATTCATGATTCCCCAGACCGTGCCGAACAGGCCGACATAGGGCGAGACCGAGCCGACCGTGGCAAGAAACGGCAGATGGGATTCGAGCAGGTCCATCTCGCGCTGGTATGCGGCGCGCATCGCCCGCTGGGAGCTTTCGAGGATGCCGGCCGGGTCGGCATTGCGTTGCTTGAGCGCCTTCAGATAGGCTTGGCGCCCGGAATGGAACACCCGCTCCATGCTGCCGGTCGTGCCCTGGTTGTCGATACGTTTGATGATCTCGGTGTGGCCGCCGCCCCAGAATTCTCGATTGAATTTTTCGGCCTGCCGACGTTCGCGGCGCAAAACCATCGCCTTGTCGAAGATCACGTACCAGGATGCGAACGAGGCCAGCGCCAGAAGCAACATCACCCCTTTGACGACCCAACTGGCCTGGGCGATCAGGGCGAATACGGACAGGTCATGCGTGAGGCTGATTTCCATGGCGGTTCAATTCTTCAGCAATGAGACAAGATGAGGAGGAATGCGTGCCGGACGTAGCTCGCTGTGGATCACACAGGCCAGCCGGACATTGGCGCGCGCCAGCTCCTCGCCGTCGCGCCACACCCCCTGGATGAGGTCGAGGCTGGCGCGCCCTAACCCGTTGAGGCGACAGTCGACCCGCAATAGGTCGTTGAAGCGCGCCGGGCGCAAGTAGTCCACTTCCACACGGCGCACCACGAATACGACCCCGTCACGCGTCGCCAGTTCGGTCTGCTCGATGCCCAGGGCACGCAGCCATTCGCTGCGCGCGCGTTCGAGGAACTTGAGGTAGGTGGCGTAATACACCACCCCGCCGGCATCGGTGTCTTCCCAGTACACCCGAACCGGCCAGCTGAACGCGGCCGGCTCATTCATCGAACAACTCCGTGTTCTGCATGCGGGTGGGGGTGGAAAGGCCGAAATGGCGGTATGCGAGTGCTGCCGCCACCCGGCCGCGCGGCGTGCGGGCGAGGAAACCCTGCTGGATCAGGTAAGGTTCCAGCACGTCCTCGATGGTATCGGCCGACTCGCTAATCGCCGCCGCTAGGTTCTCCAGACCCACCGGGCCGCCGGAGAACTTTTCCAGCAGGGCCTGGAGAAGCTTGCGGTCCATGACATCGAGACCTGCGGAATCCACCTCCAGCATCTTCAGCGCCGCGTCGGCAACCTGCACGTCAATCTTGCCGCCGGCCTTCACCTCGGCCCAGTCGCGCACTCGGCGCAGCAGGCGGTTGGCGATGCGCGGCGTGCCGCGCGAACGGCGGGCGATCTCCAGCGCCCCTTCCGGGCTAATCTCGATGTCGAGCAGGTGTGCCGAGCGCTGGACGATGCAGGTGAGCTCCTCGGCGTTGTAGAACTCCAGCCGGGCGACGATGCCGAACCGGTCGCGCAATGGATTAGTGAGCATGCCGGCGCGTGTGGTGGCGCCGACCAGGGTGAAGGGCGGCAGGTCCAGCTTCACCGAGCGCGCCGCCGGTCCCTCGCCGATCATGATGTCGAGCTGGTAGTCCTCCAGCGCCGGATAGAGGATCTCCTCCACCACCGGCGACAGACGGTGGATCTCGTCGATGAACAGCACGTCGCGCGGCTCCAGGTTGGTGAGCAACGCCGCGAGATCGCCCGCCCGCTCCAGCACCGGGCCGGACGTGGTACGCAGGCTCACCCCCATCTCCTTGGCGACGATATGCGCCAGCGTCGTCTTGCCTAGGCCGGGCGGGCCGAACAGCAGGACATGATCGAGCGCCTCGCCGCGCTTTCGGGCCGCGGTGATGAAGATCTCCAGCTGCTCGCGGGCACGCGCCTGGCCGACATAGTCGGCCAGCTTCTGCGGCCGCAGGGCGCGCTCGAACACCTCCTCTTCCTTGTGGGCGGGAGCGGGCGAGATCAGACGGTCGGGTTCGAGCATGGTGGAATGGGCAAATGCATGGGCGCCGATCAACCTAAATTCCTTACCACAGACACAGAGTTCACAGAGAACCCCGTCAATACAAGGGCCTGCCACGTCAGGCCGCGTGCACCGGATGGGTGAATGGGCATGACAACGTAACACCTTGTTTTTGCTATGTGTTCTCTGTGACTTGTATCTTGATGTTGTGAGGGAGCGGCCGTGCAGCCTGATTGTGTCTTGGGCATGCAAGCCCGTCGCAGAGCGGATGGCGCACGGCCGTGACCGTTCCTTTGGAGCCCGAACAGTTGTTTGACTCGAGTTCGCATTTCACGTCAGGCGCGTGACTTTGCCAAGGCGATGGGGGATCTGGCCAAGACCGACCGCATCGATGCCAAGGCGCTCGCCGAGCTGGCCCGGGTATTGGCCCGCCATCCTGAGCGTGAGCGCTTCATCAGCCCCCCGCCAACAGCCGAACAGCGGGATCTGCAGGCCCTGGTCGCTCGGTGCCGGCAATTGGTGGGTATGCTCACGGCCGAGCGCAACCGTCTGGCCCAGAGCCATAGCGTGACGCGCAAGAGCATCGAGATGTTGATCCAGGCCATCCGAGCCCAGCTTGATGCGGTCGAGGCTCGGTTGGGGCGCTTGATCGAGGAACGTCACGCCGATCTGGCCAAGATTTTGGCCAGCGCGCGCGGCATCAGACCGGCAACCGCCCACACCTTGATCGCCGATGCCCCGGAACTGGCGCTCCTGAACTGCCGGGAAATCAGTGCGTTGGTCGGGATTGCACCGTTCAATCGCGACTCCGGGCAAATGCGTGGCAAACGCGCCATCTTCGGCGGTCGCAAGGACGTTCGGAGCAGCCTCTATATGGCCACCCTCGCCGCCATCCGTTTCAACCCCGTCATCAAGCGGTTTTATGAGCATCTCGTCAACGCGGGCAAGCCGAAAAAGGCCGCCATCGTCGCTTGTATGCGCAAGCTCCTGACCATACTCAATGTTCAAATTCGTTTCACCTGAGTACTTACAGCAAAAAGCCCGGAAAACCCATGAAATCGACGGCCTGAAAGCGTGAAAATGCCTAATATTTGTGCAAATCCCCACCCGCGCAGGAATATCCACCCAAGCGACCCCTCAAGTCTCCTAGGCCAGCGTCTCGACCGCGAAGCCGGCCAGGTTGCGCGCCTCTCGGCTGAACTCGATGCCGACGAGGTGGAGGGGTTTGCCCGCCGCCCGGTATTTGTCGGCATAGGCGCGCGCCTTGAGCTGTTCCAAAGCCTTGCCCTCCGGTTCGAGCTCCACCACCTTGAACTCGAAAAGATAAATCCGTTCCGGCAGCTTGACGGTCAGATCAATCCTGCCCTGGCTCGTCACGTCCTCGGCGACGAGATCGAGCCCCAGGGCAGCGAGATGGCTGTAAAAGACGCTCGCCCAGTAGCCCTCATACTGCGTGATCGGGTTGTTGCGATACCAGTCGTGCGGGATGCTGGCGCAAAGCTGCTGCAAGCCCTGCCGAAACTGCGCCGTCTCCCCTTGCGCGAGCGCCCGGCGCACCGTGAGCCCCAGGCGGGTATGCGCCGCCGGCTCGGCCAGCCAGC
>Ga0209207_1000796_pt1 | contig 17054 bp, 13 predicted proteins | sample SaghotsprinmetaG_FD_184140 | JGI IMG/M metagenome (GOLD analysis project Ga0209207, IMG submission 184140) | Hot spring microbial communities from South Africa to study Microbial Dark Matter (Phase II) - Sagole hot spring metaG (SPAdes) (version 3) | ecosystem: Environmental > Aquatic > Thermal...
GCTGGCAGGCGCGCAAGACAAGGTGGGGCTGCGTTTTGACAGCAAAACGCGCCGCCTGTCGGACAGCGTGGGACAGTCGCCGACCACCCACATCCTCAAGCCCGACACCCGCCAGCCTCGCTACGCACCGAGTGCCATCAACGAGTACGCCTGCATGCTGCTGGCCAAAGCGCTGAAGCTGCCCGTGCCCAAGGTGTGGCTACTGCGAGCGCCGGAGGCGGCATACGTGGTAGAGCGCTACGACCGCGTCGTGACGGCAGGCAACATCGTTGGCCTGCACCAGATCGACGGTTGCCAGCTCTTGGGCCACGGGCCTGGATGGAAGTACGAGCGCACGGGAGGCCTGGTGAGTCTGCCCAAGCTGGTACAGGCGTTGCGGGCACTGCCAGTGCGCGGGCGTGATCTGCTGGAGCTGCAGCGTTGGGTGATGTTCAACTACCTCATCGGTAACGCAGATGCGCATGCCAAGAACCTGTCGATACTGATCGACGACAAGGGCTATCGGCTGGCGCCCTTTTACGATCTGCTGTGCGTGCGGGCTTACGGCGATACCGGGTTGGCTCTGTTCCTTGGCGGTGAAGAGACTTTCGATGCCGTTGGCCGCCATTCCTGGGAGGCCTTGTGCGCTGACTGCGGCTTTCGCCTGGACGACACGCTCAAGGAGTTCAGGTCGATGGCGCAGGCGATGCCCGCCTCGTGGCACAAGGTGCGTGCCCAGATCGAGAAGAAGAACAAGCCCACTCTTGCCGAATTGGAATTGCTGCAGACCATGGGCAGCATCTTTGAAGAACACTGCCGCAACGCGCTGTCGATGACCACCTGAGTAGTCTCAAGGCACCAGGTCGCCGCCCACGCCGACCCGCACACCGCCTGCTTCTATGCCCGCCGCACCTCAGCTTAGCCGCGTGCGCAAGCACCAGGGATGCAAATTCAATTCCTCGCAAACGCTATCAAATAAATAGCTACCAAGACATATCCATCGCGCGGCAGGGGCCAAGAAACCTTGAAGTTTTGGCCCCTGGGAAGGCATCAGGCCTTGCCTGACCGCGCCGGAGTCTTGGCCTTGGCACCCCCCACCTTGCGCTGGGCGGCAGGGGTTGGCACCACCTCTGGCACAGCAGCCTGGGCAGGCCGCCGCAGCACTCCGTCACACAGCGTCGCAATGCACTGCTGTGCCACCTGCTCGGCCGTGTACTCGCCGCCGGGCTGGTACCAGCGGCCGATCCAGCTGAGCGCACCTGCAATCACAAAGGCCGTGATCTTGGGGTCGCAGGGCTGGATCGAGCCCTCGGCCACGCCTTCGGCCACCAGGCGGCGGAACTCCTGGTCGATGGCGGATTTGAGGCGGCGCAGCTCTTTGCGGCTTTCGGGGGGCACCTGCTCGTCGCCCACGCGGATCAGGCACATGCCGAAGTCCATGGTGACGATGCGCGCATACACCTGCATGCAGGTCATGAGCTGGTCGATGGCCTTGCCGCCTGCGGCGCGGGATGCGTCGATGCCTTCGAGCATCATCGCCAGCCCCTTGCCCACGCACTGCAACAGGATCTCGTCCTTGTTCTTCACGTAGTAGTACAGCGTGGGCTTGGTCACGTTCAGGCGCGCGGCGATGTCGTCGAGCGAGGTGGCGTGAAAGCCGCGCTCGTTGAACAGCTGGGCCGCCGCCTGCAGCACGGCGTTGCGCTTGGCTTCTCGCTGTCGCTCGCGGTGCGAGACAGGAGCCCAGGGCGAAGCGGCGTCGGGCGCGTCTTCGGGCCCGGGGGCCGAGGCTGTGGATGAGGGCTTGGGGGCCGCGCGCTGGGGGCTGCTGCCGCTGCTCGTGCTGCTGCGTCGGGTCGATGCCGCTTTGGCCTGGGGCATGGGGGGCGATTCCTCGGGAAAGTACGGATGCTGAACGGGGTGGCGGCTTCCAGAATCTACTCACGAGTAAACAGTTTACGCACAAGTAGGAAATTTCTGCAGGGTCTGCAAGAAATTTCTGTTCAGAAGCTGCGAACAACCCGTATTAGAAAGCCAATGGAGACAACCCCTTCCGGCCCCGCTGCTGCCACGCCCCTGCTGCAGGTGCAGGGCGTGACCCTGGCGTTCGGTGGCGTGAAGGCGCTGACCGGCGTGGGGTTTGATGTGCAGCCCGGCTCCATCACCGCCGTCATCGGCCCCAACGGTGCGGGCAAGACCTCGCTGTTCAACACCATCTCGGGCTTCTACCGGCCCAGCCAGGGCTCCATCCGCTTTCAGGGGCAAGACATCACCCGCGTGCCCGCGCCGCAGCGCGCCAAGCTGGGCCTGGGCCGCAGCTTTCAGAACATTGCGCTGTTTCGCGGCATGACGGTGCTCGACAACATCAAGCTGGGCCGCCACGCGCACCTCAAAACCAACGTGCTTGACGCGCTGTTCTACCTGGGCCGCGCGCGCCGCGAAGAGGCCGAACTGCGCCGCGACATCGAGGAACGCATCATCGACTTTCTCGAAATCGACCACATTCGACACGCCCCCGTCTCGGCCCTGCCCTACGGCTTGCAAAAGCGCGTGGAAATGGCACGCGCGCTCGCCATGCAGCCGCAGATCCTGATGCTGGACGAGCCCGTGGCCGGCATGAACCGCGAAGAGACCGAAGACATGGCGCGCTTCATTCTCGACGTGCGCGAGGAATGGGGCGTGACGGTGCTGATGGTGGAACACGACATGGGCATGGTGATGGACCTGTCGGACCACGTAGTGGTGCTCAACTTCGGCCAGGTCATCGCCCAGGGTACGCCCGCCGCTGTGCAGGCCAATCCCGAAGTCATCCGCGCCTACCTGGGCGCGGGCGACGTGGGCGACCTGCGTGCCAAGCTGCAGGGAGTGACCACCGCATGACCGGCAACTTCGACTGGGCCTACCTGTTTGAGATCAGCCTCACCGGCATCGCCGGTGGCGGTCTCTACGCACTGGCCGCACTGGCTTTCGTCATGGTCTACAAGGCCACGCGCGTGGTCAACATCGCCATTGGCGAGTTGCTGATGGTAGGGGCCTACCTGTTCTTCACCTTCGCATCCATGTTTGCGCTGCCGCTGTGGCTGGCCATCCCCGCCGCCGTGCTGGGCACGGGCCTGCTGGGCGCGGTGATCGAGCGCACCATGATCCGCCCGCTACTGGGCGAGCCGCCGATCTCCGTCTTCATGGTCACCGTGGGCCTGGCCTCGGTGCTCGTGGGCCTGGTCGAGATGATCTGGACGGCCGACCAGCGCCGCCTGCCCGACTTCATGCCCACGCAGCCCATCATGGTGGGCGATGCCTTTCTCGCGCCCAAGGTGTTCTGGGGCGCCGTGATTGCCATCGTGTTCATTGCAGCGGTGCTGGTGGTGTTCCGCTTCTGGCGCGGCGGCGTGGCCCTGCGCGCCACGGCCAGCGACCAGGCGGCTGCGTATTCGGTGGGCATCAACGTGCCGCGTGTGTTCTCGCTGGCCTGGGTGGCCTCGGCCATGCTGGCTGCCATCTCCGGGATCATCGTGGGCTCGATTGGCGGCATCTCGTCCAGCATGGGCGTGTTCGGACTGTCGGTGCTGGTGGTGGTCATCGTGGGCGGGCTCGACAGCGTGCTGGGCGCGCTCGTCGGCGGCATCCTCATCGGCCTGATCGAGGCGCTGGCCGGGGCCTACCTGGGCGGCGAATACAAGCTGCTGGCCACGTTCATCGTGCTGGTCGCGGTGCTGCTGGTGCGCCCGTATGGCCTGTTCGGCACCCACGAAATCGAGAGACTCTAAGGCCGCCCCCATGCGCATCGGAACCCTCAAGGAAACCTACATCGCCGACGCGGCGCTGTTCGACTCGCGCACACAAAAGCTGTGGCTGGCCGTGGGTGCTGCGCTGCTGGTGCTGTTCCCGTTCATGGCCAGCGACTACTGGCTGTACCTGGCCTGCCTGGTCAGCATCAATGTGGCCAGTGCCACAGGCCTCAACATCCTCACGGGTTACACAGGGCTGGTCAGCCTGGGGCAGGCCGCCTTCATGGGCCTGGGCGCGTACACCGTGGCAATCCTCGAAACCAAGGTCGGCACGCCTTTTGTGCTCAACCTGCTGGCCGGAGGATTGGTCGCCATGCTGGGCGGCATCGTGGTGGGCATTCCCTCGCTGCGCGTGAAGGGGCTGTATCTCGCGATTGCGACCATTGCCGCATCGTTCATCGCGCACTTCATCTTTGCCAACTGGAAGTTCACCGGTGGAACCGGCGGCCTGAGCGTGCCACCCGCCAAGCTGTTTGGCATGGCGCTCGACACCTCGTTCCGGCTGTACTGGCTCATCGTGCCCGTCACCATCCTCATGCTGCTGGGTGCAGCCAACCTGTTCCGCACGCGCGTGGGCCGCGCGTTCATCGCCATCCGCGACCGCGACATCTCGGCCGAGGTGCTGGGCATACCGTTGCTGCGCTACAAGCTGCTGTCGTTTGGCCTGTCATCGTTCTATGCGGGCGTGGCAGGCGGGCTGTGGGCGTACTTCTTTCGCGTGGTCACGCCCGAGAGCTTTCCGCTGCTCATGTCCATCTTCTTCCTCGCGGCCATCATCGTCGGCGGCATGGGCTCCATCCTGGGCGGCATCCTGGGCGCAGTGTTCATGACCATGGTGCCCGAGCTGCTCAAGCTCGTGGTGGACCTGATGCCCGGCGGCAGCGAACTGACGGTGTTCCTCTCGCCCGTGCGCACGGTCATCTTTGGCCTGCTGATCATCGGTTTTCTCGTCTTCGAGCCCCATGGCCTGGCCGAAGTGTGGCGGCGCGTCCGTCGTTTCTTCCATCTCTGGCCTTTCCGCAACTAAACCTATAGGAGACAACCATGGACACACAACGCACTTCCTTCCAGCGCCGCCAACTCTTGCTCGGAGCCGCTGGCGCCGCCGCCCTCACCAGCCCGCTGTCGGTGCTGGCCCAAGGCGCCGAAGAGATCGTGATCGGCGGCTCCATCCCGCTCACCGGCGTGTTCGCTTTTGCGGGGGTCGGCATCAACGCGGGCATGGGCGACTACGTGAAGATGCTCAACGACGCGGGCGGCATCAAGGGCCGCAAGGTCAAGTACGTGCCCGAGGACACGGGCTACAAGGTCGATGTGTCAGTGGCTGCGTTCAAGAAGATCACCAGCCAGAACAAGGTCAACCTGTACTACGGCGACTCCACGGGCTTCTCCAAGACCATCAACCCCGAGCTGGACCGCAACGGCCACATCCTGATGGCGGGCGCATCGTTTGCCACTGAACTCAACGACCCCAAGAAGTACCCCAACCAGTTTCTGGTCGGCCCCGACTACACCGAGATGTTCGGCATCCTGCTCAAGCACATTGCCAAGGAAAAGCCCGGTGCCAAAGTGGCTTTCGTGTACTCCGATTCGGAATTCGGCCGCGACCCCATCGAGTCCAGCGAAGCCATGGCCAAGAAGCTCGGCCTGTCGGTGCCCATCAAGATCATGACGCCAGCTGGCAGCGTGGACGTGTCGGGCGAGGTCATCAAGCTGCGCCGCGCGGCGCCCGACTACACCATCTTCCACGGCTACATCCTCGCGCCCATCCCCGAGTTCATCACCCAGGGCAAGCAGCAGGGCATGACCAGCAAGTGGATGGGCACCTTCTGGACCATGGACAGCTCCACCGTCATGAAGATGGGCGACGCCGCCGACGGCTTTATGGGCGTGATGCCCTACCGCTACTACTACGACACCGAGAAGGCGCCCATGCTGGAGAAGATCCGTGCCCTGCGCCCCGAGTACCAGAGCACGGCCTACATCCAGGGCTTCCTGGCGGCCATGCTGTTCACCGAATCGGCCAAACGCTGCCTGGATGCGGGCAAACCGCTCACCGGCCCCAACCTCAAGGCCGCGCTCAACTCCATCAAGGACTTCGACACCGGCGGGCTGATCGGCGTGCCAATCACCATCAGTGGCAACTCCATCCCCGTGGGCCGTGTGTACCGCGCCGATATGAAGGCCCAGAAGATGGTTGCCGCATCTGACTGGATCAAGCTCTGACCTCGCCTTTGCCATGACCCAGCCAACCCCGGCCCACGTCCTCGAAGTCAACAACATCGAGGTCATCTACAACAAGGTGGTGCAGGCCCTGCGCGGCCTGTCGCTGGCCGTTCCGCGGGGGCAGATCGTGGCGCTGCTGGGCAGCAACGGGGCAGGCAAAAGCACCACGCTCAAAGCCATCTCGGGCCTGCTGGCGCTGGAGGATGGTGTGGTCGAAAGCGGCAGCATCCATTTCAACGGCCAGCCCACGGCCGCCGTGGCCCCGCAGCAGCTGGTGCGCAACGGTCTGAGCCATGTGATGGAAGGCCGCCGCGTGTTCGAAGACCTCACGGTCGAAGAGAATCTGGTGGCCGCCACCTATGCGCTCACGGGGCGCAGCGGTGCAACGCCCGATTTCGACCTGGTCTACAGCTACTTTCCGCGTCTGCATGAGCGGCGCAAGGGCCTGGCCGGGTACCTGTCGGGTGGCGAGCAGCAGATGCTGGCCATTGGCCGCGCGCTGATTGCGCAGCCCCAGCTCATCCTGCTCGACGAGCCCTCGCTGGGCTTGTCTCCCAAGCTCGTCGAAGACATCTTCACCATCATCGCGCGCATCAACGCCGAACGGGGCACCAGCATGCTGCTGGTGGAGCAGAACGCCACCGTGGCGCTGGCCGTGGCGCACCGGGGCTACATCATGGAGAACGGCAAGATCGTGATCGACGGCACGGCCGAACGCCTGGCCAATGACCCGGACGTACGCGAGTTCTACCTCGGCATGGGCGGTGGTGGCGAGGCGAAAAGCTTCAAGGACATCAAACACTACAAGCGCCGCAAAAGATGGCTGTCATGACGCTCCCCGACCTCACCCTGCCGCAGATGCTGCGCGAACGCGCACGCACCGATGCGCAGCGCATCGCCATCCGGCAAAAGGACTTCGGCATCTGGAAGCCCTTCACCTGGGCGCAATACCACCAGCGTGCCAGCCACTTAGGCTTGGGCCTCAAGGCACTGGGCCTGCCTGCGGGCGGGCATGTGGGCGTGATCGCCGAGAACCGCATTGAATGGGTGCTGGCCCAGATGGGCGCAGGCCTGGTGGGCGCCGTGACGGTGGGCGTGTACCCCACCAGTCCCACCAACGAAGTGGCCTATGTGGTGGGCCATGCCGACATCGAGATCATGGTCTGCGAAGACCAGGAGCAAACCGACAAGCTGCTGGCCGCACTGCCCGAACTGCCGCGCCTGAAAAAGATCGTGGTCATGGAGACCAAGGGCCTGCGCAGCTTTGCGCCCGAGGTGCGGCAGTTCATCACCACCTTTGACGAGGTCGAGCAGCTGGGCGCGGCGTCGGGCCAACAATCCATCATCGACGAAGCCCTCGCACGCCAGCGGCTGGATGACGTGGGCCTGATGATCTACACCTCGGGCTCCACCGGCAAGCCCAAGGGCGCGATGATTTCGTACCGCAACATCCGGGGCGTGGTGCCCGGCATCGTGGAACGGCTGGAGCTGTCGCAGGGCACCACGCACCTGTCCTACCTGCCGCTGTGCCATGTGGCCGAGCAGATGCTCACCAGCTTTGTGCCCGTGTACATCGGCTCGCAGGTGAACTTTGGCGAGTCCATCCGCACCGTGCAGGAGGACTTGCGCGAGGTCGCGCCCACCATGTTCCTGGGCGTGCCGCGCATCTGGGAAAAGCTGCACGCCGCCATCCACATCAAGCTGCAAGAGACTGGTGGCCTGCGCCGCGCGCTGTTCCACAAGGCCTACAACGCCTGCAAGCCTTTGGCCGAGAAACCCCGCAGTGCCTGGAGCGCAACCGACAAGCTCACCTTTGCCGCGAGCTACTGGCTCATCTTCCGCGCGCTGCAGAACTTCATCGGTCTGCGCAACGCCCATGTGGCACTCACCGGTGCCGCGCCCATTCCGCCCGATGTGGTGCGCTTTTTCCGCGTGCTGGGCGTGCCGCTCATCGAGGTGTATGGCCTCACCGAATCCACCGGCATGGTCACGGGCCACCGGCTCGATCATGTGGCGGTGGGCACCGTGGGCGTGCCCACGCTGGGCGTGGAGCACCGCATTGCCGACAACGGCGAACTGCAGCTCAGAGGCAACATGGTGTTTGCGGGCTACTACAAAAACCCCGAAGCCACCGCCAGCAGCATCGTGAACGGCTGGCTGCACACAGGCGACGTGGTGCGCGAAGAGCAAGGCCAGATCAAGATCGTGGACCGCCTCAAAGACATCATGATCACGGCCGGCGGCAAGAACCTCACGCCCTCCGAAATCGAGAACACGATGAAGGGCAGCCCCTTCATCAAGGAATGCATCATCGTCGCCGAGGCGCGCAAGTTCGTCGGCGCACTGGTGATGATCGACTACGAGACCGTGGGCAAGTGGGCCGAGGCTCGGCGCATACCGTTCACGCACTTTCGCTCGCTGGTGGAACACCCCGAGGTGCGCGGCCTCATCGATGCCGAAATCAACCAGGGCAACCAGCGCCTCGCGCAGGTGTCGCAGATCCGCAAGTTTCACCTGCTCACCAAGGAGCTGGACCACGACGACGGCGAGGTGACTGCGACCATGAAGGTGCGCCGCGCGAGCATCTACAAAACCTATGCGGCCGAGATCGAGGCGCTGTACCACTGAGAGTTCTTGGGGCGATCCGAGTCGCTTTGGCAGCCCCACCCAGGCCATTCACTATAAAAACAAGAGCTAAAAACGCTTTAATGTTGCGCGCAGAGGGCCAAATTGACATGAAAAACACCGCCACCCACCCTGCCACACAGCCCCTGCTGATGGAGCGCAACGGCGCCATCGCCACCCTGCGCTTCAACCGGCCCGAAGCACTCAACGCCATCGACGTGCCCATGGCCAACGCCTTCCTCGCCGCCGTGCAGGCCATCGCCGCCGACCCGGGTGTGCGCGCCGTGGTGCTGGCCGGCAATGGCCGGGGCTTCATGGCTGGGGGGGACCTGGCCACGCTGCGCGCTGCGCCCGTGCAGGGTGCCATCGACATCCTCACGCCGCTGAACCAGGCCCTGCTGCTGCTCACGCAGATGAACGCCCCCGTCATCGCGCAGGTGCACGGTGCGGCCGCCGGTGCAGGTTTGAGTTTGCTGCTCATGGCCGACTACGTGATCGCTGCCGAAGGCACACGCTTCAACCTGGCCTACATCCACCTGGGCACCAGCTGCGACGTGGGCGCCTCATGGGCGCTGCCGCGCATCGTGGGCCTGCGCCAGGCGCTGGAGATTGCGCTGCTGGGCGAGGCCTTCACCGCTGACGATGCGCTGCGCCTGGGCCTCATCAACCGCCTGGTGCCCGCCGCAGAGCTGGAGAGCAGCACCACGGCACTGGCCCAGCGTCTGGCTTCTGGACCCACCCTGGCCTACGGCGCGATGAAGCGCCTGATGCGCGAATCGATGGAGCGCGCCCTGCCCGAACAGCTGGCGGCCGAAAAAGACGCCTTTGTGCAGTGCGCGGGCACGGAGGACTTCCGCGCAGGGGTGGAGGCGTTTCACCAGCGCCAGAGCCCGTCATTCGCGGGGCGGTAGCGCCTGGTGTCCTGAATTGATAACTCGTTCTACACAAAATTTCCAACGCAGGACACGCGCCAGCTCACGCACCATTCTCACGAACCCCTATTAGCCCCGTTTACGGAACACTCCGTTTGCGTGCGGCCCGTTTATCCGGGCCGCTCCGCCCTCTACAGTGGGTGCATGCCATCGCCCGATGTGCACAACCCTTTCTCCAACAGCAGGACACCTTCACTGTGATCACCGTCCGCGCAGCCGCAGACCGGGGCCGCTCCTCCACCGGCTGGCTGCACAGCGCCCACAGCTTCTCGTTTGGCAGCTACTTTGACCTGCGCCACCAGGGCCACGGCAACCTGCTTGTGCTCAACGACGACACGGTGGCACCCGGCCAGGGCTTTGGCAGCCACGGGCACCGCGACATGGAGATCGTGAGCTACGTGCTCAGCGGCGCACTGGCCCATCAGGACAACCTACCGCAGCGCAGTCATGCAGGCGATTCCACAGCTTCACCCGCCCCCACCGGCATCCTGCGCCCCGGCGATGTGCAGCGCATGAGCGCAGGCTGGGGCGTGCAGCACAGCGAATTCAACGCGCTGCAGGACCAGGACACGCACTTCCTGCAAATCTGGTTCAAGCCCCTGTTCACCGGCATCCGCCCCAGCTACGAACAAAAACACTTTTCTGCCGCAGACCGGCGGGGTCGGCTCGTGCGCCTTGCGTCACGCAAAGGGGTCGATGGTTCACTCAGCATGAATGCCGATGCCTCCCTCTGGGCGGGCCTGTTCGACGGCGATGCCGAAACCGCCACGCAGCCACTCGACCCCCAGCGCCTGGCGTATGTGCACCTGGCACGGGGCACCGTGCAGGTCAACGGCGTGCCACTGGCCGCAGGCGACGGCGCATTGCTGGAAGGTGAACACCAACTGGTCCTGCAGCACGGCACTGACGCCGACGTGCTGGTGTTCGACCTGGCCCGCCGGTAAGCTGCGGCCCGCCACCATGCCCCACCCCAACGCCTTCCTCCACCTGCCCGAGCTGCAAGACCGGCTCACCCCGGCCCACGCCTCGGGCCTGCGCCTGACCGATGAGGCCTTGGCCGAATGGGACGCCCAGGCCCGCAGCCAGGGCCTGCCCGCCCACTGGCGCCTGCCCGACAGCGAGGTAGAACGCTCGCGCCGCGAGGTGCTCGCCACCATCACCGCGCAATCGCTCGACCTGTGGGTGTTTGCCTATGGTTCACTGATGTGGAACCCGGGTTTTCATTTCGACGAAGTGCGCCGGGCCCACCTGCCCGGATATGGGCGCCGCTTCGCCCTGGGCACCACCATCGGCCGGGGCACGCCCGACTGCCCCGGGCTGGTGCTGACGCTGGAGCCGGACGCCAGCCAGATCTGCGAAGGCCTGGCATTCCGGATCCCCGCCCCGCTGGTCGATGCCGAATCCCGCCTGCTCTGGCGCCGCGAGATGATCACCGGCGCCTACTGCCCGCAACTGCTTGCGCTGCCCACCCCCCAGGGCGAGGTGTTGGCGCTGGTTCTGGTGGCCAACACCACCCACCCCCTCTACCGGGGTGACCTGTCGATGCAGGCCACCGCAGCGACCATTGCAACGGCCTGCGGGCGCATCGGCAGCAACCGGGACTATCTGGAGCAGCTGGTGCAGCAGTGTGGGGTGCTGGGGATCGCCGATCCCTACATCCAGAGGCTGTCCGTCATGGTGCGGACCGCACACTGAAAGCCCCCGCTGACCGGTCTGTGCAAGGGAGCCATCGCGGCCGTGTGTGCCCCAGGCCGACCAGCAGTTCATGGAACAATGGAAAAATCGCCCCAGTTGACCAGAATGCCTGGCTCAACCGACGGACTCCTCTCTCCGGGTCCCACGCGGCCACCAAAGCGCCCGGGTCCTTTCGCCAGTGATTCCATGAAAAAAATCCTTCGTACCGCAGCCGTCCTGTTTTCTCTGGTTGCCTCAGTCTGCCATGCGGCTCCGGCATCTCCCGTGTCCAGCATCATCGTGATGCCGTGGGACCTGAACCAGAACAAGAACCTGCCCAGTGAACTCAAAGCCCAGGGTGTGAGCCATGCAACGGTCTATCTCAACTGGTCAGACATCGAGCGCCGCAAGGGACAATACGACTTTGCCCACTACCACCGCTATGTGGATGCCATCGTCGAGGGCGGACTGTCGCTGCTGCTGGTGATAGACATGGGCGGACGCCCCTACAAGGACGAAACCGGTCAAATCGTTCCCAACCTGTCCACCGTGCCGCAGTGGATGGTTGTGGCACACCCGGACATGGCCATGCGCAATTTCTCAGGCGAGGCAAGCTGGCAACCTGACTTCGCAGATCCTGCGGTCAGAAAGTACGCTGACCCGTTCATCGCGCAAACGGTAGAGCATTTTTCCAAACGCTACCCGGGCAAGGTGCTGGGCTACGCCATCGGCCTTCAGGAAGAACACGAAATCAAGTACGGCCAGATGGGCTACCAGTGGAGAGACTACAAAGACTCCACACAGCAAGCATTCGCCAAAAAATACAACGCCAAGCAGCCGGTCATCAACTACAACAACAATATAGCCGCAGGCATACCGAAGGCAGAGCCACTGCTGCATGCCCACAAGGAATTCCGGGAGGCCCGCCTACAGGAAGCCACCTGCGCCTATGCCAATGTCATCCGAAGCAAAGGTGCAGAGGCCATCGGCTACTTTGCAGAAACCTTCACATCGCACGACGCCATCTACGCCACCGGCATCGTGGAAAAACTTGCCCCCTGCATCGACATCGCCGTCATCGACTTCAATTTTTACGATGGCTATGGCCTGGTGGCGGACTTCGATGTATTGCCCACGCTGGCCAACTACATGGGTTCGCTGGGCTACAAGAAAGTCATGGTCGGTGCCTACGCAGAACGCTGGGAGGCCGCCAAGAAAACGCAAGAGCTGATGCCCATCATCCGGCGTTCGATTGCCCAATCGCTATCTCAGGCCCATGTCATAGGGTATGAAATCGGGGGATTCCAGCACCAGGCAAATAGCGGCGCGCTGGCCAGCCTGGAGATGGTCAAGCTCAATGCTTCCGCTACCAAGCCCCTCCCCGCCACACCCGGCAAACCCGCTGGGCAAATCAAGATCGGCATCCTCGGCTCCACCACCAACTTCCATGTGTGGCACGGGGAACGAAGCGCTGGCAGAAACCCCCACCGCGATGCACTGTTCGCGTCCTACAAAATCCTGAGCCAGGAGCCAGGGATAGATGTTCACGTCATCGGCGAAAAGAACCTGCTGCAGGACGACCCCATCATCCGGCAACTCGACGCCATCCTGCTTCCCCACCAAGCGGCCATGCCACAGAGCATCAAAGCCAAACTCACCACCTACTGGAAAAATGGCGGGGCACTCATCCAGGACATGCGTCTGGGTGAGTTTGATGAAAATGGCAAACCCACCTTCGACTGGATGCATGAAGTCTTTGGCATTGCCAACATCGAGTGGAAAAAGGGCGGTGTCTTCCTGATCGACGGCAGGGTTTATCGTCTCAAGCCCACGCAGCGCATGTACACGGGTTATGCCTCCATCACGCCCCGGCCCGGCTACCGGGTGCTAGCCACGGAGTTGCTGCAGCGGAACCAGGGAATCATGGTGCGTGGCGAGCGCACGCTGGCGTTTGGCTTCATGCCGCAATTGGTCGAAGACGAAACCAAGGACGGCTGGAGAAAGCTGTTCGTGCAAGAGATCAAGAACGCCGTAATGCCTCGCCAATCCGCCACCTCCCCATGACAACCCAGTCTCTCACCGTGTAGTCACTGCGGTGAAAAAGCCGCGGGCCCTTTGCTAGCGGGCATGCCTGGGGCGGCGTCGCAGCGGCTGGGCCACCGCCTGCTGCCGCTCATTTATCCATTCATTCCTGCAAAGCGTCTTCAATCTTCCGGGCCAGAGCTGCCGCCATGAGTTGGCTACCTGCCGTGGTGAAATGGCCCGGGTCGATGTACATCTGAATCCCTTTGTGGTTGACGTAGCAATACTGGGTGTCGCAAAGTTCGTCGAGCGTATTGAGTACCGAGACACCCTCACGCCCCTGCAGCACGCGCTGCACTACAGCGTCGTACTCCCGCCTTTCAATATCCACGACTTGCCTTGACTGAAGGCACTCGGCGGGTTCACGGCGCCACAAGGGCCGCACTTCGTTGGTACAGGCCGTGACGGTAAGCAGGTCCGAGTAGGTAGGAATGGATTTCACCAGCACCACCTTCTTTTTCTGTGCCAGCAACCGCTCCACGGTCCGCCGTAGGCCTCTTTCATACGCCTGGGATGCGGTTTCCTCGTACCCGCCGCCCTTGATGCTGCGCAGGCTGTCTTGGGCAAAGTACATTCGGTACACGACCGACAGGACCACGACCCGGATCTCCGGGTCGGACTCGATCCGCGCTAATGCCTGCTCAGTCATCCCCGGCGTACCAACGTGCTCGGGATGCGGTACGTAGCCATTTCGGTACTTCACACCGTCCAGGTAAGGCCAGCCTGGTGTCGCAACGTATGCCAGCCTGTCCCCGTACAACAGCGAAAGTCCGTAGACCAGGTGCCCGGCATTGCTGTCGCCCATCAGCATCACCTTGCCGTGACTCTTGATTTCGGGCTTGTCATACACCTCCAGGGCAGCATTGGCATAGGGAGCGGCCGTAAAAGGCACCTTGCCTTTGAAACCCATCCAGGCCAAAACGCCGGCCAACACCATCAAGCCCGCCAGGACCAGCGCCAGGACGTTCTTGCGGGCCACACGCCTGGCGAGCGGCCTCTCCACGCCATGGTAGGTCAGCGCGGCCAGAACCACCGAGGTCAGCACGGCCAGGTTCCGGTGGGAGGTCGACCACTGCCCGTCGCCGAGCAAGCGCGCAAAGACGAGAAGGGGCCAGTGCCACAGGTACAGCGGGTAGCTGAGCTTGCCCACATAGACCACGGCCGGATGCGCTAGAACCTTGCGATTGAACCAAGCCTGCGGCCCCGCCAGCACGAGCATGGTGGCAGCCGTCACCACCACAATGGCGTAAAAACCGGGGAAGGCCTTCGAATCCATGTACGCGCCTTGCGTAGCCGCCAGCAAGCCGATACCGGACCATGCAAGGACGTTGCGAACTCCTTCGCCCTGTGGGTCCCCTGCATGGCCCGGGATGGCCCCGCTACCGCGCACCCGCTGGATACACGCGATAAAACCTCCGGCGGCCAGCTCCCACAGGCGACCAAATGGCAGATAGAAACCAGCAGCCTGGCTCTTGCTCGTGAGTATGAGGTTCACGGCCAGGGAACAGAACAGGACAGCTAGGGAAACAACCACCAGCGAGCGCCTCGCCCGATGCACCCAGAGCAGCGCCAGGGGCCACAGCAGGTAGAACTGCTCCTCCACACCCAGGGACCACAGGTGCAGCAGCGGCTTGAGCTTGCTGGCCACATCCCAATAGCCAGACTCCAGGTAGAAGTGGATATTGGCGGAAAACAAGGCACTGAACAGCGCCGATTTGCCCATCAGTCCATACTCGGCGGGATACATCAATGCAGGCCCCAGGAGCATGCAGGTCAGCAGCACCAGCAGGAGCCCAGGAAAGATGCGGTTGATACGACGAACGTAGAAGTCCCGGATCGAGAAGTGCCCCTCTGCCAGTTCCCGGCAAAGGATCGATGTGATCAGGTAACCGGAAATGACGAAGAAAAGATCGACGCCCACATAACCGTTGGGCAAGCTGTTGGGAGACGCGTGTACCGCCAACACCATCAACACCGCAATGGCGCGCAAGCCATCGATATCCGGCCGATATTCGAATTTTTGTTCAGAGTTCACCAAGCACCATCATCTAGACTAGTAAACCCCGAGGATAACGGCCAGGTGCCAGCCGGCTTCCCAACTTAGGACAATAGCGGCATGCATGCCGCGCCATGGTCCACGGCCGGTACTTTCTGGGACAGCCCCTGCTGGATTCGCAGACCCAGTTCCTCCCGCCGGTTCCACGGCAGGGGCACGAACCACGGTGACTAGGCGCCGTTCTCAGTTCCCAAGGCCTTTGGCAGTTTTTCTGATTTCCTCTTGGCCATATTCATGAACGGCTGCTCGACCACCTTGTAGCTGATATAGGAAACAACAACGGTCGCAAAAAATGCCAGGAACGTACGGTGATATTTATTCTGAACAACATACGATGACAGAACAATCATGGGATAGTGAATAAGATAGAAGGAATAGGAAACATCCGAAAGCAACTTCACGGATCTGGGGTTTTTGTACTCGGTATCCTTGAGAATCAAAAAGAGCGCAGAAATCCCCAGTCCCGTAAGGAAGATAGGCGATACAAACACGGGCTCCCAGGATTTATAGAGAACAACCGTAGATATAAATATGGACAACAGCGCAGCTTTATCGTATTTCGGTTGCTTGACGGCAATCCACGCGCCAAAGAAAAAAAATGGCATTTGAGCTAACGCATTGTTTTGTATAAAAAAATACACATATATTGCCTCCAGATTATTCACCAATGGATGCCATTTTGTGCCACCATATACCCAGACGCAGGCAATAAAAACAAACAAGGCCGTAACCTTGGATGGACTTTTGACAAATTTTCCAGCAATGAGAAAAGCGACGACATACCACATCATCTCAATGGTCAATGTCCAACTAACACTCAAGGCGTTGTATTTCAAATAGGCTTCAGGAAAAATATGCTGCAAGAAAAATAGATGGATCAGGAAGCTTTCCAGATCAAATGAATCAAATTGCAGATCGCCAAAAGCAATGGAAAATACAAGAAACCAGAGCAGATAGGCAGGATAGATTCTGAACGCCCGGTGCCTTATATAGTCAACTGCGGAATATCGAATGGCACTTTGAATAATCAGATATCCACTGATGACAAAAAATATCTGTACACCAATCCATCCCCCAGAAATTCCAAAATAGGGAATAGTGAGAACCTTCAACGAGTGAAGGTGGTTCATGAACACCAGAATCACGGCCGCCGCTCTCAAAGTTTCAATCGAATGATTTTTTGATGCGTGGATATTGCTACTCATACACTATTCATATTAAAATCATGATTATTGAATAAAAATTACTTTACGAACCATAGCAACAGCTACAAGTCGCTCATAATTAGCTACCAAATGTAACGATTTTTACCGAATGCCGTGCCAGGCCCATTCAGCAATAGGCCTGGGGCATTTCCGCCCCACTCGGCTGTCGCTTAGAACGGCACCGACCCAGCGTCCGTATCCACCGGCCCCTGCGCGGGCCCTGTCACAACGCCACCGCCAGCACTTTTGCGCGCGGGCGCCGAGGCCACCGGGCGTGCCGCCACTGACGGCTGGGGAGTTGCATCTGTTGGCATGGCCACCTCTGCCACCGCGCCCGCCACGCCACTCTCCGCCTCGCCCCCCAGCGCCTCGATCAGATCGGGGATCAGCTTCACCAGCTCGCCCGTGGCAATCGCCACGTCGGTGTCAAAACCGCCGTCGTCGGCCTTGGTGCCTTCGAACACGGTGTCAAGAAACGACACCTTCT
>Ga0209207_1000797_pt1 | contig 17045 bp, 16 predicted proteins | sample SaghotsprinmetaG_FD_184140 | JGI IMG/M metagenome (GOLD analysis project Ga0209207, IMG submission 184140) | Hot spring microbial communities from South Africa to study Microbial Dark Matter (Phase II) - Sagole hot spring metaG (SPAdes) (version 3) | ecosystem: Environmental > Aquatic > Thermal...
CCGATGCGTAGTCATCCGGGCTGATCGCCGTGCCATCGGCCAGCGTCAGCGTCAGCGTGCTGCCAGCGGCCGCACCCGTCACCTTCACCCCGAACACCGCGTCGTTGCCTTCCGGCACCGTGATGTCAGCCGTACCGGTATCCGGATCACCAACCAGGATCGTCGGTACGTCGTTGTCAAGAATCGTGCCGGTGCCCGTGACGCCGCCAACGGTCAAAGTAAACTGTTCCGTAGGCTCCTGAATAAGATCATCCAACGTCGGCACGGAAACGGTGAAATCGACCAAACCCGCCGGGACAATAATCGTGCCGGCCACCGGATCATAGGTCACACCACTGGAGAAGGTCATCGAGGCGACAAAGTCTTCGCCCAAAATGGCCGTACCGCTCGCGAGGGACAGCGAAAAAGCCGTCGGCTCGGTGGTGGCTCGCGACAAGGTGACCGTAAATACCGCCACCTGACCTTCGGTCACGGTAACGCTGTTCGTTGCCGGATCAAGCGGATCGTCAACGGAAATGACGGTAATCGGCTCTGCCGGCACCTCTTCTTCCGGCAACAACGCACCCTGGAATGTATCTTCCGGCGCATTGCGCTCGGTAGCGAAGCCATACTGTTGCCCATCAACGTTTTCGACAACGCGCAGGAACTCGACGAAGGAATGGCCTTCATTGCCAGAAGCGGCTTCACCGGCTGCCGGCGCTTCCGCATCAAGCAGGGCATCAAGATCGCCGCCGTCGGCGATGACGCTGGCCAGTTGATCAAGACCCGGTTCCGAACGGGCGACTGCACTGTCAGAAGCGTCCGGCTTGTCCTGGGCTGCCACCTCGGCATCAAGCGTGACGGCCTGGCGCTCGGCGATCACCATGCTGCGGCCGTCGGCCAGGGCCAGAACGACCTGGGCGCCATTACCGGAGACGACGACTTCGCCTTCACGGATGACATCACCGGCTTTCAGCCGACGCAGATTACCCGCGCTGTCGCGGGCGTAGGCTTCACCGGTAACGGAAGAGACTTTTGCAATAACAGCAGCTTGGGCCATGACGATACTCCAAAATGGGTAGGCGATACATCATAGTAGGTGCCGTCAAGCAGATAAACTATTGGACTAAAGTACAGTTTTTCGAAGCAAAATAAAAAAGCCTCGAATCACAACTTCAAGCCATTGATTTTCAATGACAATTGAAGACGATCCCGGGTACCTGTCTTGTCAAAAATTGCCGTCAGGTGCGCCTTGACGGTTCGCTCGGCAATTGACAGCTGGTTGGCGATTTCCTTGTTGCTCGCACCACCGGCAACCAGCTTGGCTACCTGCATTTCCCGTTCCGAAAGCGTACCGGGCAAGACATCGATGACCGAGGCAGGATTCCGGTTGGTCAGGATACGTGCCGTACGCCCGATCAATTGCTGCAACAGGTTCTGGCCAACCCACAAGCCTCCGTTGCCGACCACAGTGGCCACCTGTTGCAGCACCTCGGGAGCCGCATGCGTATTGCAGCAACCGGCCGCACCGGCCGACAGCGCCTCAAGGATCAGGGCATCGCCAGGCTCATCCGCCAGGATGACCGTCTTTCCTTTCCGGGCCAGCAGCGCGGGGAGGACCACAGCAATCGATTCGCCGGCACGCAGGCGGCACCAGCGGATCGAGACATCACCGCCGGCACCGTTCTGCGCCGCGGTTCGCAGCACAACCCGGGCGGCGGGCATGGCAGCCCGCCAGTTGGGCAGGAAGGCGTGCTCGGTATCAACGATCTCGTATTCCATCAACGCTCCGTCATCGCTACGCTCTTGGCCCGCAGGACGGGCTTGAGCAGATAGGTCAGCACGCTCTTCTTGCCGGTCATGATGTCGACCTCGGCCACCATGCCGGGAATGATCGGCAGATTGCTGTCGCCAAAACCCGGCTTGTTGGTACGTACCCGGACCAGATAGAAGGCATTGCCCTTTTCGTCGGTCACCGTATCGGCGCTGATGTGCTCCAGCGTCCCTTCCAGGCCACCGTAAATGGAAAAATCGTAGGCCGAGAATTTGACCATGGCCGGCTGCCCCGGACGCAGGAAGGCGATATCGCGCGGCAGGACCCTGGCTTCCAGCAGCAAGGCGTCTTCCAGCGGGACGATCTCGATCATGTCCTTGCCCGGCTGGATCACACCACCGACGGTGTTGACCAGCAGCCGCTTGACAACCCCCTTGACCGGCGAGCGGATCGACGACTGCTTGACCCGGTCGGACAGGGCAACGCTGCCCTCGGCCAGACCGCTGAGCTTGGTCGTCGATTCGGACAACTCCCGCCCGGCTTCGTTGCGGAAACTCAACTCGACTTCCTCGATCTTGCGCTTGGCCTCGTTGATGGCTGCCTGCACGCGGGTGATCTGGGCGGTGGCCATGTCGCGCTCGCCGCGATAGCGTGAAACGTCGCGCTCAAGACGCAGCAGTTCGACTTCCGAGACGGCGCCGGAATTGATCAGCGGACGCGTCTGTGTCAATTCCTGCGAGGTCAGGTCGTAACCTTGTGCCGCCTGCGCCCGTCTGGCGCTGGCCTCGTTCAACTCCTGCTGGCGCTGGGCGAGCTGTTGACGGGCAATCGACAACGCCGCCTCAAGCTCGTTACGTTTTGCGGCAAACAACTGCTCTTCCTGGATGGCAATTTCCGGGGCCTCGGCAACAACCTCTGCCGGTGGAACGAATTCACCGCCTTCGGCAATCGCCCGCAGTCGCGCCGTCCGTGCCAGCAGGCCGAGATACTGCGCCCGGTTTTCCTTGACCGAGGAAACGAAACGGGTTTCGTCGATCTTGATCAGCAGCTGATCGATCTCGACGACATCGCCCTCGCGCACCAGAATTTCGGAAACCAGGCCACCGTCGATCGACTGCAGTACCTGCAGTTGCTTGGACGGAATCACCCGGCCTTCTCCGCGCGTCACCTCATCGAGTTGGGCAAACGCCGCCCAGACGACAAAGAGTACAAAAACCAGGCCGATCGAACGCAACAGGAAGCGCGCCCGCAGCGGTTCCTGGCGCAGCATGGCCAGATCGGCGTCGGAGGCAAAATCGACGACTTCGACATCTTCGCGATTCGGCAGGCGGCCGAGCACCCGCTCGACCCGTGGCTTGTTGCTTGCCGCCAGCTTCTCCAGCCAGCCGTGCACAGTGGTAAAAGCTGTTTTCAGGCGGCTCACGATGCCCTCCCGATACGCCCGCTCTGCAGGGCCTGGATCACCTGATCGCGCGGTCCGTCGGCGACCACCTTGCCCTCGTCGACGACGATCACCCGCGTCGCCAGATCGAGCAGGCTGTTGCGATGCGTGACGATGATCACCGTCTTGTGCGCGGCGATGCTCTGCAAACGCTGCTTGAACTGCTGTTCGGACGAAAAGTCCATGGCGCTGGTCGGCTCGTCGAGCAGCAGGATCGGAGGATCCATCAGGAAGGCCCGGGCAATCGCCACACCCTGGCGCTGACCGCCGGACAGGGAATCGCCCCGTTCGCCGATCATCATGTCAAAGCCGTCCGGATGACGATTGACGAAATCGGTCAACCCGCCGGCTTCGGCCGCCGCGAGGATCGAAGCGTCGTCGGCGTAAGGGGCGCCGATCGAGATGTTGTCGCGCAAGGTACCGTAGAACAGGGTCACATCCTGCGCCACATAACCGATATTGCGGCGCAGGTCGGCCGGATCAAGCTGACGCACATCGACACCGTCGACACTGACGGCGCCACCGGTCGTCTGGTACAGCCCCATGATCAGTTTCTGCAACGTCGTCTTGCCGGAACCGATACGACCGATGATCACCACCTTCTCACCGGCCTTGATGCTGCAATTGATGCCGCGCAGCGCGGAAACCTGGGTATTGGGATAGCTGAACTCGACGTCGCGGAACTCGATGTCGCCGCGCAACTCGGGTCGATGGACGAAGTTGCCGTCGGCCGGCCGTTCGACCGGATTGGCCATGACCTGCTCCAGCGAAGTCAGCGCCACCTTGGCGTTGTGATACTGCATCAACAGACCGACCATCTGGCCCAGCGGCGCCACCGCGCGCGACGACAGCATGGTGCAGGCGATCAGTCCGCCCATGCTGAGCTTGCCGTCGCCGATCAGGTAGACACCGACGATGATCACCAGCACATTGACCACCTGCTGCATTTCCATCGCACCATTGGTTGCCGCCGCCGACAGGAAGCGCATCTGATTGTTGATGCGGGCGACGAAGGCCACCGATTTTTCCCACTTCGCCTGCATGATGCTCTCGGCGCCCTGGGTCTTGATCGTTTCGAGCGCGGTCAGGCTTTCGATCAGCGTGGCATTGCGCAAGGCGCCGGCACGGTAGGTCGTTTCCGACAATTCGTGCATCTTGTGCTGCAGGACGTAGGCGTACACCAGCACGACCAGCATCGCCCCAAGCACCGGGAAAACCAGCGGCCAGGCAATCATGCCGATGACCAGCAGGAAGAGCATGGCAAATGGCAGGTCGATCAGCGTCGTCACCGTCGCCGAGGTGATGAAGTCGCGTACCGACTCGAAAGAGCGCAGGTTGGAGGCAAAGGAACCGACTGCCGCCGGCCGCGCCTCCATGCGTACACCGAGCACCCGCTCCATGATCCGCGCCGACAGCTGCATGTCGATGCGCGCACTGGCCAGATCGATGAAATAACCGCGTAAAGTCCGCAACACCATGTCCACCGCGATCACGATGCCGACACCAAGCGCCAGCATCCACAGCGTTTCCAGCGCCCGGTTCGGCACCACGCGGTCATAGACGTTCATGGTAAACAAGGGCAGCGACAGGGCCATCACGTTGATCAGCAGCGCCGCCGCCAGCACATCGCGGTACACCGGCCACTGATCGGCCAGCGCCCCCCAGAACCAGTGACGCAGCTTGACCTCGCCAACCTGCGGCGTGCGCTTGTCGAAACGGAAATGCGGGCGGGCAAAAATGGCGATGCCAAGGTAACGCGTGGCCAGTTCGGCACGGGACATCACCACCGAACCCTGGCCGGTATCCGGGAACAACAGGCGGGCGTTCTCGCGGCTGTCGTCCCAGCCGAGCAGGACACAGGCTTCGTCGCCCTTGAGCATCAACACTGCCGGTAGCAGCACATCATCGATACTGTCCAGCGAACGCTTGACCAGTTTGGCCGACAGGCCGGCACGCCCGGCCGCGCGCCAGAACAAGGACGGCGTCAACAAGCCGTTTTCCAGCGGCAAACCGGCGACCAGCGCCGCGCGCGTGCTGGGTCTGCCGTGGATACGTGTCAATTCGACCAGGCAGTCGAGCAGGGGATCGTGGTGCATCAGATCCTCCCGCAGACCGCTGACGGCCGCCTCACCTGAAATACTCATTTACTCCGCCTACTTTCTGATTTTTTCAGCGATTCTAACCTTCGTCTCCGTCACAATTGCAAAACATTGCAAAGGATTGCTAAAACCATAGCATTTACATATCAAATCACGGCGCAAAATCCGGCAACACCCGCGGCACACGATGATTGGCCAGGCGCACGTAATCGGGCAGCCCCCGCCGGAAAGATGGCGGATCTTCGCCTTCGATCAATGGCTGCAGATAGATCCGGCAGGCCTCGGTGATATGAAAACCATCGGCCGAGATGAAATCGGCCGGCATCCGGTGCTCCTTGTTGGCCACGGCACTCAGCGGCACTTCGCCGATTTCCCAGCGATAGGGACGATCCGAAAGACGCTGCAAGGTCAGCATGACGTTGTTACTGCCGCGCACCGCCCGCTCGACCGCCGCAACACCGAGCGCATGCGCCTGCGCGACGTCGGTCCCGGAGGCCAGGTGTCGAGCCGCCCGCTGCAGGTAATCGGCCAGCGCCAGGTGATATTTGTAGCCGAAACGGGCGTGAATCAGTTCGCCGATGAAGCGTCCGACACCGCCGGCCCGGGTATGGCTGGGCAAATCGTCGAATCCATGTCCGCCAATTTCACAACCGCCGTCGTCGCAAAGCCCTTCGGCAACGGCGATGGCGCAGTAGCCATGGCGCCGGACACATTCATCGACCCGCGCCAGGAAACGCTCGGCATCGAACCTGACCTCGGGAAACAGCAGGATATGCGGGGGATCGCCTTCCTTCTCGCTGGCCAGACCGGCAGCGGCGGCGATCCAGCCGGCGTGGCGACCCATCGCCTCGAGGATGAAGACGCGGGTCGAGGTACGTGCCATCGACGCCACGTCGAAACCGGCCTCGCGCATCGAGGTGGCGACGTATTTGGCCACCGAGCCGAAACCCGGACAGGTGTCGGTCAGCGCCAGGTCGTTATCCACGGTCTTGGGAATGCCGATCACCGTCAGCGGATGACCGAGTTCGGCCAGCGTCTGCGACAGGTGCCAGGCGGCGCCCATCGAGCCGTCGCCGCCGTTGAAGAAGAAATAGCCGATCTCGTGCGCGCGGAAAACCTCGATCAGGCGCTCGAAATGCGCGCGATGGGTGGCCAGCGGGCCGATGTGATAGCGACTGGAGCCAAAGGCACCGCCCGGACTGTAGCGCAGACGGGCGATGTCCTCGTCGGATTCGCGGCTGGTATCGATCAGGTCTTCGGTCAACGCACCGAGAATGCCGTCGTGGCCCGCATAGACCTTGCCGATCCGTTGCGGATGCAGCAAATGCAAACGGCGTGCTTCCTGGATCAGGCCGCACGCCGTTGCGTTGATCACGGCGGTGACGCCTCCCGACTGCGCGTAGAAGGCATTCTTCGCCGTCATCGGCTTACTTCAGGGCGTTGAAGACCGCCTTGGTGATGTCGTCGACGGAACCGACACCGGCAATCTTGCGCACCTTCGGTGCCGCGGCGTCGCCTTCGGCCGCCCACTTGCTGTAAAAATCGACCAGCGGCTTGGTCTGCGAATGATAGACATCGAGACGCTTCTTGACCGTTTCTTCCTTGTCGTCGTCGCGCTGGACCAGGTCCTCGCCGGTGACATCGTCCTTGCCTTCAACCTTGGGCGGATTGAACTTGACGTGGTAGGTCCGGCCCGACGGCAGGTGGGCGCGGCGACCGGCCATGCGCTCGATGATGTCGCTGTCCGGCACGTCGATTTCGAGCACGAACTCGATCGGCACGCCGGCATCCTTCATCGCCTGCGCCTGCGGAATGGTGCGCGGAAAACCGTCGAACAGGTAACCGTTCTTGCAGTCGTCCTGGGTCAGGCGATCCTTGACCATGCCGATGATCACGGCATCCGGCACCAGGCCGCCCGCGTCCATGTGCTTCTTGGCTTCCAGACCGAGCGGAGTGCCGGCCTTGACCTGGGCGCGCAGCATGTCGCCGGTGGAAATCTGCGGGATGCCGAATTCCTTCGAGATGAAGGTGGCTTGCGTACCCTTGCCGGCGCCGGGTGCGCCCAAAAGAATCAGTTTCATGGGAAATCCCTCTGGTTACATATGAAAATTCTTGTTGTCGGCTGTTGTGGCGCCGTTCTCTAGACGGTCGAAGTTACCTGCTTATTCCCGCCCGGTCAAACAGTTTGCGCATCCTCTCGGCGTCTTCGGGCGTGTCCACACCGGGGGCCGGCGCGGCATCGACCAGGGCCACGCTGATCCGGTAGCCGTGCCAAAGCGCACGCAATTGCTCGAGCGCCTCGAAGCTTTCGGTCGGCGCCACGGACAGGCCCGCATAAGCCTTCAGGAAGCTGGCGCGGTAGGCGTACAGCCCGACGTGACGATACGCCGGAAAATCCTCCGGCAGGCTGGCACCGCCGCCCTCGCGGGCAAAGTGGTCGCGCGCACAGGGAATCGGCGCCCGCGAGAAATAGGCGGCATCGCCATCGGCCCGGCACACCACCTTGACCACATTGGGATTGAAGAAATCGGCCGGATCGGCAATCGGGTGGGCGACGGTTGCGATATCGGCACCGCTGACCGCTAGCTGGCGGGCGGTCTGGACGATGATTTCCGGCTCGATCAGCGGCTCGTCACCCTGAACGTTGACGACGATGGTGTCGTTGCTCCAGCCGCGCTGGGCGACGACCTCGGCCAGCCGGTCGGTGCCGGTCGCATGATCGCTGCGCGTCATCAGTGCGGCAAATTCGTGGGCTTCGCAGGCGGCCCGTACCTCGGCATGATCTGTCGCCACCCAGATTTCCTCGGCACCCGACAGGTGCGCCCGTTCGGCCACGCGCACGACCATCGGCTTGCCACCAAGATCGAGCAGCGGCTTGCCGGGCAGCCGGCTCGACGCGAAACGCGCCGGGATGACGACCTTGAAGGCCGGCGTGATCACGCTTCGTCGGCGCCCAGCTGGCGCGCCTCGTCTTCGAGCATCACCGGGATGTCGTCGCGGATCGGGTAAGCCAGCTTGCACGGCTTGCAGACCAGCTCCTGCGCTGCCTTGCGGTGTTCGAGGGGGCCCTTGCAGACCGGGCAAACGAGAATTTCAAGCAATCGGGCGTCCACGCAGCTTCTCCACTATCAAATCGGTCAATGCCGACGACACGTCGGCCTCGACGGGCAGCACCCAGGCCTCCCCCGTCGTCAGTCCAGCGCATTTTACTGCATCCTTCTCGGTCATCAGCAGCACGACATCGTCGCCGAAGGCCAGGTCGCCGGCCACATAGGCATGATGATCGGCAAAGGGGTGGGCGACAAAGTCCAGCCCCAGCCCCTGCAGTGTCGTAAAAAAACGCTGCGGGTCGCCGATGCCGGCCAGCGCGTGCAACTTCCTGCCGCGCAGCGCTGCTGCCGGGCAGCGTTGCGCCGGCTCGTCCAGACGCCAGAATTCGCCGGGCTGCAGACGCATGGCGAAGGCCGGCGTGCGGCCAGCCAGGCACTGCGCCGCAAAATCGTTGCCGATCACCGCATCGACCGATGCCAGGCGCCGCAAGGGCTCGCGCAACGGTCCCAGCGGCAGGCGCCAGCCGTTGCCGGCGCCACGCCGGTCGAAAACCGCCAGCTCGACATCGCGGGCCAGGCGGTAATGCTGCAAACCATCGTCACACAACACCACATCGACTTCCGGATGCGCCGCCAGCAGCGCCTTGCCGGCCGCCGACCGATCCCGGCCGACCCATACCGGCACACCGCTGCGCCGGGCGAGCAGCACGGGTTCGTCGCCGGTTTCCTGAGCCGGGGAATGCGGTGTGACCGGCCGCGCTGCGCCGTCGGCGGCGCCGTAGCCGCGACTGACGATACCCGGACACCAGCCACGCGCCCGCAGTTCGCCGGCCAGCCACAGGGTCAGCGGGGTTTTGCCGGCACCGCCGACGATCAGATTGCCAACCACCACCACCGGTACCGGCAGGCGTACCGGCCTGGCCTGGCGACGACGCCAGGCAGCGGCCGCGACGAAGAGCAGATTCACCGGCAGCAGCAATGGCAGCAAAAGCCACAACGCCGGCGTCAGCCGGCGTTGGAACCACTGTCGCTGCAACCAGCGGGCAAACATCACTGCGCCGACTGGGTGGCGAAGGAAATATGCGGATAACCGGCCGACTGCGCAGCCTGCATCACGTCGACAACGCTCTGGTGGGTTGCCTTGGCGTCGGCATTGATGACGATCACCGGCTCGGCCCGGTTGCCGGCCGCCTGCTGCAGCGCGACCGAAATCGCGGCAACGTCGGTGGTTGCCAGCGGCACCTTGTTGACCAGGATCTGGCCACCGGCCGTCACCGCCACGTCGATTTCGTTGGGCTGCTTGTTCTCCTGGCTGGACTCGGCCGTCGGCAGATTGATTTCCAGACCGGAGAATTTCGAGTAAGTGGTCGTCAGCATCAGGAAGATGATGATCACCAGCAGCACGTCGATCATCGGAATCAGGTTGATTTCCGGCTCTTCCCGGCCGCGTCCGCGCTGAAAATTCATGGCTTACTTCCGGTCGCCGTGCATCACTTCGACCAGTCGCACGGCCTGCTGCTCCATCTCGACGACGAAACCGTCGACCAGGGCGCGGAAATGGCGCCAGAAGATCATGCTCGGGATGGCGATGAAGATACCGAAGCCGGTGTTGTACAGGGCGATCGAGATACCGTGCGCCAGTTGCTGCGGGCTGCCGGTTCCCGGCGCCTGCGAACCGAAGATCTCGATCATCCCGACCACCGTGCCGAACAGGCCCATCAGCGGGCTGATCGAAGCGATGGTGCCAAGCGTCGTCAGGTAACGGTTGAGTTCGTGGGCAACCGCCGAACCGGCTTCCTCGATCGACTCCTTCATGACTTCGCGGGAATTGTTCACGTTGCGCAAGCCGGCGGCCAGTACCTGACCGAGCGGCGAATGCCGGTGCAACTCGTCGAGCAGCTTGCCGTTGTCGGCACCGCGCCGGAACTCCCCGACGGCCCGCTGCAGCAATCCCGGCGGAACAATCTTGGCACGGCGCAAGGCGATAGAACGCTCGATGATCAGTGCCACCGAGATGACCGAAGCCAGCAACAAGGGCCAGATGGGCCAGCCGGCCGCTTTGACGATTTCAAACACGTGACATTGTCCTTGAGGAGAATTCAGTCCGCAATTCTGCCTCCCCGTCGCCCCCGGGGCAAGCCTGACGAATTCCCGGGCCTGCCGGCGCTTATCCCCAGAAGCTGTGGATAAGTCTGTGGAAGAACTGTGCCCACTGGCCGCAAACCCGCAAAAAACAAGGATTTCCCTTACCCTGCCAAAAAACGAGGCATCAAATTAAAATCATTAAATATCAAACACTTGAGCCCATTCAGAAATGTCAAGCGTCTATCGACATCGACAAAGCCCGGGTAGAATCCGCCCATGCCCGACACCGCTCTCCCTGTCAATAACTCCGTCCTCAGCGTCAGTACGCTCAACCGTCTGGTGCGCGACTGCCTGGAGTCCGCCTTTCCCCTGAGTTGGGTCGGCGGCGAAATTTCCAACCTGACTTACGCCGCCTCCGGACACGTCTATTTCTCGCTCAAGGATGCCGGCGCCCAGGTGCGTTGCGTGATGTGGCGCAGCCGCGCACAAACGCTCGGCTGGCGGCTGGAGAACGGCCAGAAGGTCGAGGCCCGGGCGCTGGTCTCGTTCTACGAACCGCGCGGCGAGTTCCAGCTGAACATCGAAGCCATCCGCCGCGCCGGCCAGGGCGACCTGTTCGAGCGCTTCCTGCGGCTCAAGGCGCAACTGGAAGCCGAAGGCCTGTTCGATCCCGGCCGCAAGCGCCCGCTGCCAAATTTCCCGCAGCGCCTGGCCATCGTCACCAGCCCGCAGGCCGCGGCCCTGCGCGACGTGCTCAGCACCCTGCACCGGCGGGCGCCGCATGTCGCCATCAGCCTGTTCCCCACCCCGGTCCAGGGCGACGGCGCCGGCCCGCGCATTGCCGCCGCGCTGGCCGCAGCCGCGGCCAGCGACTGCGCCGCCATCATCCTCTGTCGCGGCGGTGGCAGCATCGAAGACCTGTGGGCCTTCAACGAGGAATGCGTTGCCCGCGCCATCGTCGCCAGCCGTCTGCCGGTGATCAGCGGCGTCGGTCACGAAACCGACTTCACCATTGCCGATTTTGCCGCCGACCATCGGGCCGCCACACCCACCGCCGCCGCCGAACAGGCCGCACCGGAACGCCAGCAGTTGCTCGCCCTGCTCGCCCGGCAGCAGCAACGCCTGCAGCAACTCGGCCAGCGCCGCCTGGCCGACCGCCAGCAGGCACTCGACTGGCTGCGCAGCCGACTGGTCCATCCGGCCGAGCGCATCGAGCGACAGCGCCAGGCCATCCGCGAGCTCGCGCGGCGCCTGCAACAGGCCGGCCAGTGGCAATCCACGCGCCGGCAGATGAAACTTAATGCCCTGAATGGCAGTCTGAAGCAACTCGATCCGCTTGCCGTGCTGTCGCGAGGCTACGCGCTGGTCACCGGCCCGGACGGCCGCGCCCTGCGCGACGGCACGTCGGTCAGTACCGGCGACAACCTGGACATCCGGCTGGCAAACGGCCGCCTCGCTGCCGCCGTGACGCAGATTGTGGCACCATCGCAAGCTGACTAGAATTCTGCTTTACCCCTCAAACACAACGGAGAAAACAATGGAACATCAACTGCCCGCCCTGCCGTACGCCAAGGACGCCCTGGCCCCGCACATGTCGGCCGAGACCTTCGACTACCACTACAGCAAGCACCACAATGCCTACGTGGTTAACCTGAACAACCTGATCAAGGGCACCGAATACGAAGCCCTCGACCTCGAAGCCATCGTCAAGAAGGCGCCGGCCGGCGGCATCTACAACAACGCCGCCCAAGTCTGGAACCACACCTTCTTCTGGAACTGCATGAAGCCGAACGGCGGCGGCGCCCCGAGCGGTGCCCTGGCGGCCGCCATTGACGCCAAGTGGGGTTCGCTGGACGCCTTCAAGGCAGCCTTCCAGGCTTCCGCCGTCGGCAACTTCGGTTCCGGCTGGACCTGGCTGGTCAAGAAGGCCGACGGTTCCCTCGACATCGTCAACATGGGCGCCGCCGGCACCCCGCTGACCACCGGCGACAAGGCCCTGCTCTGCGTCGACGTCTGGGAGCACGCCTACTACATCGACTACCGCAACCTGCGTCCGAAGTTCGTCGAAACCTTCCTGAACAACCTGGTCAACTGGTCGTTCGCCGAAGCCAATTTCGCCTGAGACGGCGACCCGACGCAACGTCAGATCAATTGCCCCAACCCCCTGCCTCTCGCAGGGGGTTTTTTACATGTCACGCACATCATGAGAATCCTGCTGGCAGAAGACGACCCCTTGATCGCCTCGCCCATCCTCGCCAGTTTGCGCAAACACGATTTCTCCATTGACTGGGTCCAGGATGGCCAGAAGGTGGCAAGCGCCATCGATACCCACGACTATGGAATGCTGATCCTTGACCTCGGCCTACCCCATGTTGATGGCATCGAGATTCTTGACCGGCAGTCGCGGATGAAAAAACATCTGCCGACGCTGGTGATCACCGCCCGTGGTGGGGTGGACGACCGAGTCGGCGGACTGAATGCAGGCGCTGACGACTATCTGGTCAAACCGTTCAACCTTGAGGAACTCGTTGCCCGCGTTTTCGCCCTGCGCCGACGCACCCAGGGCTGGCCAGGCAGCGATTTACGTCTGGGCGGGCTCAGCGTCGATCCACGCAAGCGCCAGGTGAAGATCAACGACAGGGAAATCCACCTTTCCGACCGGGAGTTCCGCTTGCTGATGGCGCTGATCGAGATTCCCGGGAACGTTCTCAGCATTCCGCAACTCGAGGAAAAGCTTTACGGCTGGGGAGAGGAAATCGCCAGCAACTCGATCGAGGTGCAACTTCATCGCCTGCGTAAAAAGCTCGGCAAGGAATGGATACGCAACATCCGTGGTATCGGTTTCAAACTGGTTGAACCATCTTGAATTCAATTCTCACCCGTTTGCTGACTTGGCAGATCGGGACGATGATCATCACCGCCGCATTCATCACGGCACTGACCTACCAGTTAAGCTGGAGCGAGTTCAACCGCAGCCGCGACATGTCGCTGGAACAGATTGCCTAGGCCGTCATGCGACACCAGGGCATGCGACCGGAAATCTTCGATCTGTCGCAAGACCAGCACAGCATCATCAGCCAGGTGTGGGATGGAGAAGGCCGACTGATTTACGCCTCACGACCGGACACGCCGTTACCGCGCCAAAAGACCGGACTGAGCAGTTTCACCTGGCAAGATATCGAGTGGCACGCAGTCGTTATCGAAGACCACGGCACCTTCGTTCAGGTCGCCAATACCGCCGACGCCCGGGCATTATGGTTTCGCGAATTCGGCGCTTCGCTGATCGTGCCTTTTTCGGTGATGGTCATCATCATGGGCAGCTTCATCGCCATTGCCGCCACCCAGGCTTTCCAGCCCATCCGCCAGCTGCGCAAGGAAATCCAGCAGCGCAGCCCGGCCTTTTTATCCCCGCTGTCGCGCCAGCAATATCCCGATGAACTGCTGGTCATTGTCGACGCCCTGAACGAGATGTTCAGCCGCCTCGATCAGGCCTTCCTTGCCCGCCAGCGTTTCATCGCCGATGCGGCTCACGAACTGCGGACGCCACTGACCGCCGTCCAGCTCAATGCCGAAGTCGCGCGAAAAGAAGCCAATCCGGCCACCCGTGACACCGCACTGGAAAACCTCAGCGCCGGCGTCAACCGGGCATCACACCTGGTCAATCAATTGCTTCACCTGGCTAAGTTCGACCCGCAATTCATTGCCCGACGCAGATTGACCACGGTCGACCTCGTTGCGCTGGCAAGAACCGTGGTGATCGAACACGACATCCTCGCAGCCGTCAAAAAAATCGACATCGGTTTGGTCAATGCCGAGCCGGTTCACCTCCACGGCGACCCGGAAGCCTTGCACATTCTCTTGTCCAACCTGATCGACAACGCCATTCACTACAGCGGCAACGCCAGTCATGTCGATATCGCCGTCAGTTCCTCTGACGAACAAGCCCGAATTGCCGTCATTGACCACGGCCCCGGCATCCCGGAATGCGATCGGAAAAGGGTTTTCGAAGCCTTCTGCCGCCTGAGCAGCACCGTACCCGGCAGCGGTCTCGGTTTGGCCATTTCGCAGGAGATCGTTCGTCAGCATCACGGAACGATCCGTCTCGACGACACCCCGGGTGGCGGACTGACCGTCCACATCAGCCTGCCAATCAATCCGCTCTGACCCGACCACCCACCTTAAGTCGTTTGTAAGGTGCACTCGAAGAACATGCAACGCGTTGCAGCATTTGCAACCGTGAAAACAATTCGAGGAGGTCAATCATGTCGCAAGACATCTACGCCCAGATACGGGCGAACCCGAAGTACCACCAGCTGAAGAAGACACGGAACGCCTATGCCTGGATCATGACCTTGCTCATGCTGGTCGTGTACTACGGCTATATCGCGCTGATCGCCTTCAACAAAGCCTTCCTGGCCCAACCCCTGGGCGCCGGAGTAACGACCATCGGCATTCCGATTGGCGTAGGCGTCATTCTCTTCACCATCGTCATCACCGGAATCTATGTCCGCCGGGCCAACAGCGAGTTCGATGCCTTGAAGAATGAAATCATCGGGGAGAGCAAGTGATGGTACGACTCATGAAACAACTGGGTTGCGTGATCGCCCTGGCAGCCGCTGCAGGGATGGCAATGGCAGCAGGCGCAGACCTTGGCCAGGCCGAAAAACAGGCAACCAACTGGACGGCAATCGCAATGTTCGCGATCTTCGTCGCCGGGACACTTTACATCACCAAATGGGCCGCCGGCAGAACCAAGTCGGCGGCTGACTTCTACACGGGCGGCGGCGGCATCACCGGCTTCCAGAACGGCCTGGCAATCGCGGGCGACTACATGTCGGCTGCGTCCTTCCTGGGCATTTCGGCCGCCGTGATGGCCAACGGCTACGACGGCCTGATCTTCTCGATCGGCTTCCTCGTCGGCTGGCCGATCATCACCTTCCTGATGGCCGAGCGCCTGCGCAACCTGGGCAAATTCACCTTTGCCGACGTTGCCGGCTACCGCTTCGCCCAGACCCCGATCCGCGCCTTTGCGGCAACTTCGACCCTGATCGTCGTCGCCTTCTACCTGATCGCCCAGATGGTCGGTGCCGGCCAGTTGATCAAGCTGCTGTTTGGTCTGGAATACTGGATGGCTGTGGTCATCGTCGGTGCGCTGATGATGGTTTACGTGCTGTTTGGCGGCATGACCGCGACGACCTGGGTGCAGATCATCAAGGCCATCCTGCTGCTCTGCGGCGCCTCGTTCATGGCTTTCATGGTGTTGTTCAATTTCGGCTTCAGCCCGGAAGCGATGTTTGCCAAGGCCGTCGAAATCAAGACCATGCTCGCCTCAACCGCGCTCACCGCCGAAGCAGTCAAGGGCGGCGCCGACCCGGCCACCGTCGATGTTGCTGCCGCAGCCGCCGCCAAGGGCCTGTCGATCATGAGCCCGGGCAACTTCGTCAAGGATCCGATCTCGGCGATCTCTTTCGGCATGGCCCTGATGTTCGGCACCGCCGGCCTGCCGCACATCCTGATGCGCTTCTTCACCGTGCCGGATGCGAAGGAAGCACGCAAGTCCGTGTTCTGGGCGACCACCTGGATCGGCTACTTCTACATCCTGACCTTCATCATCGGCTTCGGTGCCATCACCTTCGTGCTGACCAACCCGCAGTTCCTGGACGGCAAGGGCGCCCTGCTCGGCGGCGGCAACATGGCCGCCATCCACCTGGCCAATGCCGTTGGCGGCAACGTCTTCCTCGGCTTCATCTCCGCGGTTGCCTTCGCCACCATCCTTGCCGTCGTTGCCGGCCTGACGCTGTCGGGTGCCTCTGCGGTATCGCACGACCTGTACGCCACCGTGTTCAAGAAAGGCAAGGTCGATTCGGCCTCCGAACTCCGCGTCTCCCGCATCACCACGCTGGCGCTGGGTGTCGTTGCCGTCGTGCTGGGGATCGCCTTCGAAAAGCAGAACATCGCTTTCATGGTTTCACTGGCCTTCGCCATCGCCGCCTCGGCCAACTTCCCGGTGCTGTTCATGGCCGTGCTGTGGAAGGACTGCACGACCCGGGGCGCCGTCATCGGCGGCTTCCTCGGCCTGATCTCCTCGGTTGGCCTGACCGTGCTGTCGCCGTCCATCTGGGAAGCCGTCATGGGCAACCCGAAGGGCTCGGCGCTGTTCCCTTACACCTCGCCCGCCCTGTTCTCGATGACCATCGGCTTCGTCGGCATCTGGCTGTTCTCGATGCTGGACAAGAGCGAGCAGGCCAGGAAGGAACGTGCCTTGTACGCCGACCAGGAAGTCCGCTCGGAAACCGGGATTGGTGCTGCCGGCGCCAGCGGCCACTAAGCGCAAATGGCCGCAGCGCTGAGGTAGCCACCTCAGCCAACCTGCATCACGCCAAAGCCCGTCATCGCGAGATGACGGGCTTTGTTGCTTCCAGGACCACAACATCCGCCCCGATTCTCGGCAAATGAAATCAATTACGCTTTATTAAAAAGCTGTCAGTTCACTGTAAGTTTCTGTAACCAAACTACGGACCGTGGCGGTGCTGTGGAAGCACAGCCCGTCCCTTTAAATTTTCTGGAGGAGATAACAATGGACGATCAAGGCAAGGCCTATTGGTCAGCCACGCTCG
>Ga0209207_1000799_pt1 | contig 17019 bp, 15 predicted proteins | sample SaghotsprinmetaG_FD_184140 | JGI IMG/M metagenome (GOLD analysis project Ga0209207, IMG submission 184140) | Hot spring microbial communities from South Africa to study Microbial Dark Matter (Phase II) - Sagole hot spring metaG (SPAdes) (version 3) | ecosystem: Environmental > Aquatic > Thermal...
TAAGAAATGTACTGATTGGTTGTCAGACATTGTTGGCTAATTTTGCCGAGATTGACCGGACAACATTAGCTCGGCTTTCATCCCCCACTTCGGAACAAGTGGGGGCTTTCCCGCCTGCATTGGTAAAGAGATTTATAGATTCTGTTATTTTCACCCTAAACCCAGCAGAGCCGTCTTGATTCCCTTTATTTAGGCAGTTTCGTAAACCAGTTGCGCTTTGCCCGATCCAGTTGCCCCTGCACTGCCCCCGACACCATACTGAAATCCGCGCCGGAAATATCCGCTGCCGTAAAGTTTGCCCCTGAAATCGAAGCATCCTGTAGCTTTGCCCCCTTCAGGTTGGCTTTTTCAAGGTTCGCGTGTACGAGATAAGCGCCGGTGAGGTTTGCTTCGCTCAGGTTTGCCCCCTGCAAGTTGGCCTCGCGCAGCACAACTCCTGCTAAGATGCAGCCTTTTAGGTCAGCATTACGAAAATTGGCATTGGCAAAATTGGCACCTGATAGATCCGCATTACGCAACACCACATTGGATAGATCCGCATCGACAAAATCCCGCTCCCCTCGCTTATAGGCGGTCAGAAGTTGGGCGGCGGTCATGCGAGGTGCCACTTTGGGGCGTAAGTGTTGTCCCATGCCTGCCCCTACCACGGGTGGGCCGCCAACGTTACCACCGAGTTGGGTTCCCGACATACGAGACTGGCGTAGCCGAGCCGCTTGGGCATTATGGCTCACTGAGGAGGCATAGCTGTTGCGTCCCTTGACAGGTTTGCCCCCACCACTGCGCGTGGGCGGCGCAGAGAGGGCGCTGCTGAGGTCATCCTCGTCACCTGATACCGACGCGCTGCTGGTGCTGCTGCCCAAAGTAGAAAGCAGTTGTAAATCAGCGAGAACATCCATGGCCGTTTGATAGCGGTTTTTGATGGCATCTTCGAGCATCTTGTCGAGTATCGCCGCAAATTCAGGGGAAATAGCCTTGACGTATCTCTTCCACTGCCATTCGCCGGTGCGAGGATCACGCTCAATTTCCTTGGGGGATTTACCGGTGAGCAGATAAATGCAGGTCACCCCTAGGGCATAAATATCACTGGCATAGATGGGGCGCATGGCCATTTGCTCTGGCGGCGCATACATGGGGGTGCCCACTGCAAAGCTGGTAAAGGTGGAGAGTTCAGGCGCATTCTCGACCATTGCTTGGGTAACTTTGTCTTTAACGGCCCCAAAGTCAATCAGAACCAGTTTGTTGTCAATTTCGCGACGAATGAGGTTAGCGGGTTTAATATCGCGGTGGATCACCTCATTTTTGTGGAGATAGTCAAGGATCGGCAATACTTCCTGCAGAACTTGCTTGACCTCTTCCTCATCTTTAGCGCCAAAGCGTTTGACTTCCTGCTGCAGGGTTAGGCCAGCAATATACTCTTGAATCAGGTAGAACTCGTTGTCGGTTTCAAAATAGCCGAGCAGGCGGGGTAATTGGGGATGGTTCCCCACTTTACCGAGGGTGGTTGCCTCCCGTAAAAAGAGTTCTCGCGCCATGGCCAGAATATGGGGGGCGGAGGCGGCAGGGCGCAGTTGCTTAATCACACAAGAGGGGTTGCCCGGTAGCTTGGTATCAATGGCCAGAAAGGTGGTACCAAACCCCCCTCGGCCAAGGACGCGGGTTGCCATGTATTGATCGTTCAGAAGCAGCTTACTGCCGCAGGCTTGGCACACATCCAAACCGTCAGGATTATCGGGTTTGACACAGTTTGGGTTTAGGCAGTAACTCATAAGCAGCCAAGGGGATGAACATTAAGGTTCAACAGGGGCTTCAGCAACAACAGATGCCACCGGCGATAAACACTCGCTTTCGTTTGAGGTCGCAACCGGACGCTGCCACCACCAAACTCCCACCGCGTATAGAACACCTGACTTAGCAAGGGGTTGCTCCGTATATTTACGATACTCTTTTTCTTTCGTTTGCCCCTATCCGTAAAACTACGGAAGTTTCAGGTAAGGCTGTGTTGCCGGCCTTGAGAAACCGGGAAACGGTCTCCCATGTTTGCTCGTTCTGGTTAGAGAGCACGCTGTATGATACAAGGGTAGCACTTTTGCTTTTCAGCCGTTCAACGGTTTGGGTTATGCTGACACCTCCAACTGAAGCGAATGCCCCCAAGAAGTCCCTGGGCGATCGCCAGCAGATTTTAGCGTGGCTGGCGGAGCAGGTACCGGCACCTCGATTGCAACATATCCTGCGGGTGGAAACCATGGCGGCGGAGTTGGCCGTTGCCCATGGGCTGGATGTAACTCAGGCCGCGTGGGCGGGGCTATTGCATGACTTGGCCAAATACTTTCCGCCGGAAACGCTGTTGGCAATGGCACAGGAGGCAGGGCTACCGATCACGGAAGTGGATGTGGCGGATCCCCACCTGCTCCATGCGGAGGTGAGCGCCTTGGTGGCACGGCAGCAGTTTGGGGTCACCGATGAGCAGGTGCTGGCGGCGGTGGCCAACCACACGTTGGGTTCAGCGGGGATGGATGAGCTGAGTTGTGTTGTTTTTTTGGCCGATAGTCTTGAGCCGGGGCGCGGCCAAACGCTAGAACTGGAGGAGTTACGCCGGATTGCCCGGACAAATTTGCAGGAGGCGGTGTGGCGAGTGTGCGATCGCACCCTTGCGTGGCTGATGGATCAGCACCGTTTAATCCATCCCCGCATGGTCTTGACCCGCAACTGGGCGATGCAGGTGGCTCCCCCTAGGCGCAAAAAAAAGTTGGCGCTGAAAACGGACAGCTCAAATGGCTAACGGGTCTTCGCTCCCTTGCTACCCTAGAAGGGAGTTGTTCACGCGTCATTTTGCCTATGACCACGTCTGCAATCGGTAGTGCTCCGGGGCTATTTTCCCCTGAGTTTTGGCAAGAAACCTTAGCCTTAACCCGACGGTTATTTATTCAACTGCAACGGCGACCCTCAACACTGGTGGCGGGGGTGGTGCAACCCCTGATTTGGCTGGTGCTGTTTGGGGCGCTATTCCAAAATGTACCGGCGGGTCTGTTTGGCGACAGTATCAACTACGGTCAGTTTCTGTGTGCGGGCATTATTGTCTTTACCGCCTTTAGTGGGGCGCTGAATGCGGGGTTGCCGGTGATGTTTGACCGCGAGTTTGGCTTTCTCAACCGCTTATTGGTGGCTCCCTTGGCCTCGCGTTTTTCAATTGTGCTGGCGTCGGCGCTGTTTATTACTACCCTTAGCGTGATTCAGGTGGTGGCGATCGCCAGCTTGGGGGTGGTCTTGGGAACCGGATTGCCCAATGTGGCTGGCATGGCCGTTGTGTTGGCAACCGTGTTAATCCTTGTGTTTGGGGTCACCGCCCTGAGCTTGGGGCTAACCTTTGCCTTGCCCGGACACATTGAATTGTTAGCCGTGATCTTTGTGATTAATCTGCCGCTGCTATTTGCGAGCACCGCGCTGGTGCCGCTGCGGTTTATGCCCACGTGGTTGCAGTGGGTGGCCAGCCTCAATCCCCTGAGCCTCGCCATTGAACCCATCCGTTACGTCTATTTGCACCCGGATTGGCGCTTTAGCGATGTGGTAATGGTTGCACCATGGGGATCCTTATCCTTGGGGGCGGCCTTAGGGGTACTGTTGGCCGTGGCCATTGCCCTCAGTTTGCTGACTCAGCCCCTACTGCGGCGGCGTTTGGCCTAGACTACGCGCAGGGTATAGCTTTGGGTACACCACTGGCTCACATCCAAGCTAAAGTCGTTGCTGTCCGGTTCTGTACTCAGATCGCTCAGGAGGTGTTGGATCAGGGTTAGGCTCTCTTCCCCGGCCAAAAGCAACGGCTCAGTCGTGCGCGGGCGTGGGCTGTGCCGATCTATAGAATTAAAGGCGCGGCGGCTACTGATGATAAATACCTGTAGCCACTGACAAGGGTGGCTCAGCGTCCACGTGTATAGGGGCACCCGCAGCCCCGCCGCCAGTTCTAGCTGCCATGCGTGGGGCTGTAGGGGCAACAGGAGCAGTCCTTGGTGGCTGTCCCATGCCAGAGCCAAGACGTTGACAGCCTCATCCCCGTAGTTATAGATGCTCCAACGGCAGGTATCTCCTTTACTGAGGGTGAGGGGGGCGGCCAAGTTAAGGGGAGGCAGTTTTGTGCGCAACACCTCTGGCAAGGGACTAGAAGCGCGGCTGACGTATTGGCGACTGAGAAGTTTGGGCTGTGGGGTCAGTTGCTCGCAGGTGGTGGCAATACCCAAGTGACTTGAGGTTGGGTTGACGGTGAGAGCCAGCCATTTGTGGGCAAGGAGCGTGGCAAAAAATGGCTCTAAACGTCGCATTCCTGCCTTGGCCGCTTCGTTGGTGCTGGTGCAGCTTTCTTGGAGTAGGGTGCCCACGGGCCATTGCAGGCCGTAACTGCCCACGGCTGATGTTTTGGTAATCACAACATCTGGTAATTCTTCGGAGCCATTGATGACCGTGACATCCGCTTGGCTGGCCAAGGCGTTGACCACATCAACCCGTTCAATTTTCTCAAGCTGTGAATCTAGCGCCACTTTAAGACTAAGGTTGCGGGGCAAGCGCCGGAGTTTCTCGTAGAGGCGATCGCCCGGGGGCAGGGGAGCAGTCGCCGTCCCTTGAGCCACGATGCCATTAATGCTGCTGAGTTCTACTACGCTGTCGCCACTTGCGCTCTCTAAGCGGCTGTGGGGACTCAGATGTGCCAGCAACCATGGACTTAGCCCGCCACACCAAAGGTTGAGGCTGCGATCATGGCCACCATTTTGAACCAAGGCATCCCAACTCTCCCCCTCCGTATCCAACAGGCCAAGGCCACCCATAGCAAAGTGTACCTCAGTACCCATGTGGGTGCGTAAGTCATCGGCGGTGTACATCAGGCTGCGATCAAGGGGGTGATCCGCCGCCAGTGAGACCAAGTAATGGGTGAGGGTGGCGGTAAATAATCCGGCGGTTGTGCCATCAATGGTACCTTCGACCCCCAAATCCCAAGCAGTCATGAGGTTGCGGCTGTCGGTCGGTAAGGGGGCAGTGGCATTGGGCACCAAGGGGGCATACCGCCAACGCAGGTGAGCGCCATGGGTAGGAGGAGGGCTAACGCGCGTGTCTAGCCATAGGTACAGGGATTTGAGTTGCAGAAGCTCTGCCACGGCTAAACTATCGGCACCACTGTTATCGGCATTGGCCAGAAGCAGGGTGGGTTGCTGCTGCCAGAGGCTGCCATAGCCGCTGAAATAGACCAAAATAGGGTCACCCAGTTGCTGGAGTTCCGCCAGTTCCTCCTGCACGCTGGCGAGGGTGGCCGCCGTGTCCGTTAACACCGTGAGGCGATCGCGCCCAAGGCCAAAGCGTTCCATCAGCACCAGCTTGACCCGTTCCACATCGGTGAGGCAGCCCGCCAGAGGGGGCACCAGCGTCAGGTGCGGATAGTGGTTAATGCCAATTAACAGCGCCCGTAACGCGGGTGGGGACGCAGCGATCGCCGTCGTTGCCGATGGGCTACCCTCTTGCCAACAGGCCTGTGCTAGCAACAGCGCAGCAGCGGATTGCAGGAAAAGACGGCGGCCAAGATGCATTGCGCTCTCCATCCGAAGGGGCTAATTCCATTCTCAGAGGTTATGGGGTCATTCCGCACCCCAAGGGGAAATTTGCTCAGGGGGGATAGCCATTCACAATAAAGCACACCCGCTCGCCAATTTTGGTAGCATGGTCGCCCACGCGTTCTAGGTTGCGGATCACCACTAACAGTAACAGACGCACTTCCACCGGTTCAGTATTCGCCATCGGGCGACAAAGGCGCTGGTAAATGCGGGCGTAGTCAGCATCCACCGCATCATCGTGGCGGGCAATCGCGGCAGCCAAGTTCACATCGAGGTTAGCCAGCGCAGATAGGCTTTCGGAAACCAGCAGTAGCGATCGCTCGAACATGACCTGTATATCCGGTAGCAGGCTAGAGGTTGTCGGCTCGCCAAACAGGCGTTGAGCCGCCATGGCAATTTCCACCGCGTAGTCAGCCATGCGCTCCAGATCGCGACTGAGGTGGAGCAAACTGGCTAAAAAGCGCAGATCGTTAGCGACCGGAGCCTGTAGGGTCAAAACCTCAATCGCGTCTTGGGTCAGTTGCTGATAGTAGCGATCCACCTCCTGCTCCCGCTGTAGGAGCAGATCCAGAGCGTGCAAATTCCGCTCAACTAGCACCTCATAGGAGAGTTGACAGGTGGCTTCCACCAGTGTTCCTAGGCGGAGCAAATCGGTGCGGAGGCGTTGGAGTTGACGTTCAAAAAAAGAAGCCACAGACGAACGGTACTGCTGAGGGTGATGCAAGCAAGACCTGACTCACCGGCAGTAACGCCATCATGAGTCGTTGCTCACCTAGTCTGCCAGAAAAATTAGGAAAATGTGATCCGGCTGGACTGGTAATCTTGGGGTTCCACATGAATGACGATGCGAGCCGGTCCATAGCGCTCTTGCAGGGCGGCTTCCACCTGCTCGGTAATGGCATGGGCAGCCGTGACGTTTTCGGTGTCCACAACGAGGTGCATTTCAATAAACACTTGCCGCCCCACCATACCCCGGGAACTGATGTCATGGCAATTCACTACCCCCGTAATGGTCATCACTAAGTCGTAGATGGCCTCGGGAGCGATCGCCACCTCATCCACCAGCCATGGAATATTGGTCTTGAGGACTGACCACGCACTCCAAAACACCAGCGCCGCAACGGGAAAGGCCAGCGCCACATCCAGCCAATACCAGTTAAAGGTCCAGACACCGATTAACCCCAACAGAACGGCAATGGTGACCCAGACATCGCTGAGGGTATGCTGAGCGTCCGCCAGCAACACCGGACTGTTGAGCTTACGCCCCATGTGGTGCTCGTAGAGGGTAATGCCAATATTAATCCCCAGCACCCCAATCATTAACCACAGTTCCACCGCCCCAATCGTGATGTGACTGTCCTGCTGCCACAGCCGCTCTAGGGCACTCTGGAGAATTTCAAAGCAGGCCATACCCAAAAATGCGGCAATCCCCAACGCGCCTAGGGCCTCAAATTTCTGGTGACCATAGGGGTGCTCGCGATCCGGATGGGGGGTCGCCCACTGTAGTGCCACCAACCCCAGCACATTACTGGCACTGTCGGTAAAACTGTGGAGGGCATCCGCCTGCAAGCTCAGGGAATGACTCAGCACACCCACAGTGGCCTTGGTGAGGGTTACAAGAACATTAAGCCCTAGGGTGAGCCAGAGAACCCGTTGGGTCGCCCGTTGCGGGTGAGGCATCACAGGGGGTTAACGGGTAGCACTGGTACTCGGCTGCGCGGATTGGGGGTTGCGCCGCTCAGCCAAAATGCGCTCGTTGAGCACAGCGATCGCCCGCGTAAACTGCGGATCCTTGTCGGTGGCAAGATCTTCACGGGTAAGTTGCTGCCGCTGCTGCTCCGTGAGTTGCACTTCAATATCGGGTTCAATGCCTTTTTTATTAATGTCGCGGCCACTTGGGGTAAAGTACTTGGCAATTGTCACCGCAATACCGGCACCTTCACCCACCGGCTGCACCGACTGCACCAGCCCCTTGCCAAAGGTTTTAGTGCCAATGAGAACAGCGCGTTTATTGTCTTGGAGTGCCCCCGCCAGAATTTCGCTGGCACTAGCGGACCCGCCATCAATGAGGACGACCATGGGCTTAGCGGTGAGAAAACCCCGACCGGCCCGTAGGCGATCGGCTTCCCCTTGGCGATTCACCGTGGAGACAATATCCCCTTGGGGCAAAAACATGCGGGCAATTTCGGCACTGGCAAAGAGCAAGCCCCCCGGATTGGAGCGCAAATCTAAGACATAGCCTTGAACCCCTTGTTTTTCTAGCTCGCGGATGGCGCTGCGCATTTCGGCAGCCGCATTGGAGCTAAAGGTGACAAGGCGAATGTAGCCCACAGGCCCTTGGGGCGTTTGCCGCAGGCTATGGCGCACCGGATGAATTTCAATGCGGGCACGAGTAATTTCAAAGTTCATGACTTCCTTGCCCCGCTGAATCGTCAGCCGCACCTTCGTGTTCACAGGCCCGCGGATCATACTCACGGCCTGGTTAATATCCATGCCTTTGGTGGATTTACCATCAATGCGCAGGATTACATCCTTGGCCATTAAGCCCATTTCAGCCGCCGGGCTACCCTCAATGGGCGAAACTACCGTAATTTCTTTGGTTTGCTCGTCTTGGGTAATGGTGATGCCCACCCCCGTTAGCTCACCGGAGGTTTCAATTTGCATCGACCGGAATTGCTCGGGATCCATAAAGCGCGTGTAGGGATCATTGAGCTTTTCGAGCATTTCCCGCGCTGCCTTGTAGGCATCCTCCGGATTGGTGTAATTACGCGACAAAAATTCACGCCGCACTGCCCGCCAGTCGTTGCCGTTAAACGTGGCATCCACGTACTCGCGATCAATCACTTGCCAGACTTCATCCACCAGTTCCTTAGGACTTTGGCGGAACCCCGCTAAACTCCTTGACCAGTGTAAGCCCGCACCGGTGACAGCAACTAAGGCCGTCATGACAACAGTTGTACTGACAACTAATGTGCGGTGTGTACTTCCCATAGGACTTGTCCGAATGCTGAGTGCGTTTGCTTACGCCCAATCTAGCATAAACCCCCACCGTGGCCATGGGCTGATTGTGGCTTTGTAACCAGACGTTGGCGTACCCCCAAAAGTGCCCTAGCCCCCCACCTGCTTGAGGATACAGCGGTTGATGCTTTCATCCACCACCCGCTGAGCCTGTTGCTGGCGTGGCGATTGATTTTTCCGACTGTCCGGATTCAGCGTCTGAAAGTCCGCGTAGCTCACCCGCTCTTGAATGTAATTAATCGAGCAGCGGCAGATGTTGTTCATGACGGCGTGGGGCACAATGGGCGCCGATCGCCGCCCTTGATCTAGACAGGCATCCATAAAACTCGTGACCGCTACCGCAGGATAGGTTTGGGCGATCGCCCGCGATGGCACCCCTACACTACTCACTAAGCCACTACTAATGAGTACGAGAGAGAATAATTTCATTTCAATAAAGATAAAAAATAAACACTCCTAGTGTACGTCATGACCTGATGCCCTATGCAAAATGTTCCGGCTTTGCAGCAAAGTGTTGCCCAAGTCAACATTCCAACAACAAACTGTAACGCCAGTTCCCAATGCCGCCGTGGCGAGCAGTACCCAGAACGATATGATGAAGGTGTTACCCTTGCAGCCCTTGATGCTGCGCTGGGTTTATAGTTGATTGTTCTGAGCCAGTGGAATGCTGCCATGGGCTACCGCAGTATTTGGCAAATAACTTTACCAACGCTGGTTGTGGGGCAGATCCTATGCCCGAGCCTTGCCCTCGCCAATTGCACCATCAGTAGCGTGAGTGGCCTGAACTTTGGAGCCTACAGTTCCTTTGACACTGCACCCACAGATGCCACCGGCCAGTTTATTTTTACCTGTAGCGATGTTCAAGGGCCGGTCACCATTCGCCTCAGCACTGGCGTGGCCAACAGCTTTACCCCCCGCCAGATGGCCTTGGGCACCGCTCGCCTCAACTATAACCTCTACATTGATACCGCCCGCACCCAAATTTGGGGCGATGGCACGGGCGGCAGTAGCCTGCGCACCCTCACGCCTGTGAATAATGCCCCCACGACCCTCGACATCTTTGGTCGCATTTCGCCGCGCCAATTTATCCCCGCTGGCAATTACGCCGACACCATTACCATTACGATTCAGTTTTAAGGGGGGCATCCACGGGGGGCAACATCAACAACGTTCAATAGGGAATTTGCCAGTAGCGGCAGATGGCATGGGCTAGGGTCATGACTCCCACCGGAATTGCCTGCTCGTCCACATCAAATTCGGGGTGGTGCAGTGGATAGTTGGGGCGATCGCGAAAGCCAACCCCCAGCCGAAACATGGCACCCGGGGCGTGCTCAAGGTACAGGGCAAAATCTTCTGCCCCGAGGGAGGGTTCCGGCAAAATGTGAACGTGGGGGGCACCCACCACATCGGTGGCCGCTTCCGCCAGTAATTGCGAGAGGTAGGGGGTGTTTTCCACCCCCGGCACACCGCGGCGATAATGCAGTTGATAGCGAGCACCGTAGGCATTGCAGACATTGGCCACAATCTGCTCAATCCACGCGGGCAGGTTGGTGCGGGTTTCTGGATGGAGCGATCGCACCGTGCCTTGCAGGGTGACCCGATCGGCAATCACATTGGCCGCCCGCCCACCCTGAATTTTACCAAAGGTCAGAACCACTGGCCGCAGCGGGTTTTGGGTGCGACTGATGGCCTGTTGCAGGGCACTAATCACCTGGGCGGCAATCCAAATGGCATCGACCGCTTCGTGGGGACGCGCCCCATGACCCGACTCCCCTAAAATGGTTAACTCCAAATCATCCGCTGCCGCCGTCAGGGCACCATAGCGCACTGCCACCTCCCCAGCGGGAATACTAGGAAACACGTGCAGCGACAGAATGGCACTCACGTCTTTCATGGCGCCATCGGCAATCATCCAACTGGCCCCTTGGGCAATTTCCTCCGCTGGCTGAAAGATAAAGCGCACCGGCCCGGGTAGTTCTTGCCGCAGTTCCGCTAAAAGCATGGCGGTTCCTAGGCCAACAGTGGTATGCACATCGTGGCCACAGGCGTGCATCACCCCGGCATGTTTGGAGCTAAAGTCCAGACCTGTGCGCTCCTGAATGGGCAGGGCATCCATATCCGTGCGCAGGGCAATCAGGCGATTCTCACTGCCTGCGCCAGCCAGTTCTGCCACGACCCCCACTTTGCCCACATTCTGCTGGATCGTCAATCCTGCCGAAGATAGCACCCCAGCCACGTAGGCCGCGGTTTGATGCTCTTCGCCACTCAGTTCTGGGTAGCGGTGCAGGTGGCGGCGAATATCAATGAGGCGCGGGGTCAGGCTGGCGGCCAATTGGCGAATGCGAGCAAGCATAGGAAAGCAGCGGGCAAGATCTTTATTGATATTTATTCATTATGGCCTTGGTGCACATTTGAGGCGTTTGGGGAAGGAGCAGTGCCACAGGCCACGTCAACTGAATCAGCAGGGGTGCCGCGCTCTACCCCTTGATTGAGCGTCGTGAGAAATGCGCGGCAGGCAACGGGATGCAATAGCCCTGAGCCTGCCAAATAGGTAGCGAGGCTTATCCCCCTAGGTACCCGCCGTCCAAGAGTTCATGTACTCAATCTGCTCCGGCGTGAGCGTATCCATGGCAATCCCCATCGCTTGCAGTTTCAGGCGGGCAATTTCCTGATCCACGGCGGTGGGAATGGCATGAATGCCGGGGGCAAGCTGCCCTTTATTTTTCACGAGGTACTCACAGCCAAGGGCTTGGTTGGCAAAGCTCATGTCCATGACGCTGGCGGGGTGTCCTTCGGCGGCAGCCAAGTTAATCAGTCGCCCTTCCCCCAGCACAATGATGGACTTACCACTGGGGAGGAGATACTCTTCGGTAAAGTTGCGTACAACCCGTACCTCTTTGGCAAGGGTTTTCAGGGTTTCTAGATCAATTTCAATGTCGAAGTGGCCGGAGTTGGCCACCATGGCCCCATCTTTCATGAGCGCAAAGTGCTCGGCCCGAATGACGTGCTTATTGCCGGTGACGGTGATGAAAATATCCCCCTGAGGGGCGGCTTCGAGCATGGGCATGACGCGGAACCCATCCATGACGGCTTCAATGGCGCGCACCGGATCAATTTCGGTGACAATCACGTTGGCTCCCATGCCCCGTGCCCGCAGGGCGGTTCCTTTGCCACACCAACCGTAGCCCGCTACAACCACGGTTTTACCGGCAAGCAGGATGTTGGTGGCTCGAATGATGCCGTCGAGGGTGGACTGGCCGGTGCCATAGCGGTTGTCAAAGAAGTGCTTGGTGTCGGCATCGTTGACGTTGATAGCGGGGAAGGTGAGCACGCCTTCGCGAAACATGGCCTTGAGGCGAACAATGCCGGTGGTGGTTTCTTCGGTGGTGCCGATAATATCCGCTAGTTGCGACTGGCGCTCTTTAACAAGGGTAGCCACCACATCGCAGCCGTCATCAATAATGATGTTGGGTTTGTGATCAAGGGCAATGTTGACGTGGCGCAGGTAGGTTGCGGTGTCTTCCCCTTTTTTGGCAAACACGGGGATGCCGTGGTTCACGACGAGGCTGGCGGCCACATCGTCTTGGGTGGAGAGGGGGTTACTGGCAATGAGGACGGCATCGGCTCCCCCCGCTTTTAGGGCGATCGCCAAGTTGGCGGTTTCGGTGGTGACGTGGCAGCAGGCGGCTAAGCGAATGCCACTGAAGGGTTTTTCTTGGGCAAAGCGATCGCGAATTTGCCGCAGCACCGGCATCTCCCGACTGGCCCATTCAATCCGCTGCTGGCCAAGGGGGGCTAAGCTCAAATCCTTAACATCATGGCGGACGCTGGTTTCGGGGGGGACGGCAGAAGAGACCATGCGGCAATTCCTTAAGAAAGGTTACGGCTTCCCATTATAGGCAACTGTTGGGCATCATAAGTGGATAGTCCTGCAAATAAAGCTTCTACTTCTACTAGTTCTATTAGTTCTATGATTCAGCGTTGGCTAGGGGTTCGCTTTTGGGTGTGCCTGTGTCTGGGTGTTTTGCTTGTTGTTGGTGGTGCCCACTTACCGAGTATGGCTCAATCGGCAGCAACTGTCCCCGCTCCGGTAGCGGAGGTTGAGGGGTATCCGGTCACAATTGATGGCGAAGTCATTTTTGAGGTGCACCATGGCCTCGGGTCGTTTAGTGCCCAAGAGCGGGCAGAAGCCATTCGTCGCCGGATTTTGCAGGTGGCGGAGCAGGATGATATTCCAGTTGAAAGTATCACGATTAAGAAAGTGGGCGATCGCAATGAGGTGGCAATTGTCCAGGGCGATCGCCCCCTGTTAACGATCACGGCTGCTGATGCGGGTGAGCGCTTACTGAGCCAAGAGGCGGCGGCGATTGAACTGGTGCAGCGAATTCGCGATGTGGTGGAGCAGTATCGTCAGGATCGGGCACCGCAACGCCTACTGCAAAATGTTGTCTATGCCGTATTGACAACTATTTTGACGATTATTCTCTGCTCGGTCATTGTGCGCGTGTCGGCCAAGATTTTTGTGCCTGTCACCCGTTGGGGTGCCCAGCGTATCCCACCCCTGCGGCTGCAAAACTTTGAAATTATTTCTAGGGAAGCTATTGAAACATGGTTGCTGCGGGTGTTGCAATTTGCACGCCTTTTTTTATTGCTATTTATTCTCTACCTTTACCTGACGTTTGTTTTTAATTTGTTTCCTTGGACTCGCGCCTTTGGCCAGAATTTTCTCAATCACTTTCTCTTTTCCCTTGAGTTGGTGTTCACCGGCATTGGCAACTATTTACCCAATCTGGTGGCGATCGCGGTCATTATTGCCATTACCTACTACATCCTCAAGGGGGTGCGTGCCATTTTCTACGCCATTGAAACAGAGCGCCTAGTGATTCCGGGGTTTTATACCGACTGGGCTAAACCCACCTACAACCTGTTGCTGATTTTAATTGTGGCCATGGCGGCAGTGGTGGTGTTCCCCTACTTGCCGGGGTTTGACTCGCCTGCCTTTCGTGGCATTTCGGTATTTTTGGGGATTTTGTTTTCCTTGGGGTCAACCTCAGCCATTGCCAATGTTGTGGGTGGCGTGATCCTGATTTACACGCGCGCTTTCCAGCAAGGGGATCTCATTCAAATTGGTGATGTCCAAGGCATTGTGATCCAAAAAACCCTGCTGGTGACCCGGGTGTGTCGCCCGAACAACCAAGTGGTGACCATCCCCAACTCCTCGCTTCTGAATAGCAATGTGACCAACCTCTCGGTGGCGATTCGTGAACTCGACCGTCCCTTAATTTTGCAAACCACCATTACCTTGGGCTATGACGTGCCCTGGCGGGAGATCTATGCGGCCATGATTGAGGCGGGACGGCGCACCCCCGGCATTCTTGAGGATCCGGCCCCCTTTGTCTGGCAAACGGCCCTGAATGACTATCATATTAGCTATCAACTCAACGCCTATACCCGCGATTGGCCGCGGGTGCCGTGGATTCTCTCGGAACTGCACGAACACCTACAGGATGCCTGTAACGAGGCGGGCATTGAAATTATGTCCCCCAGTTACTTGGCTCTGCGGGATGGCAACACCAGTACGATGCCCGGCAAGTATCTGGGCGATGACTACCAACCCCCGGGCTTTCGCGTTGTCTTACCGAAGTAGCAGCGGCAAGCGTTCCTGCACCATCCTGACACGGGTTTGTAGGGGCGGCGCCAACCAAGGGATGTACTGCGGATAAATGGGGAGGCGCGGGCGTAACGGCCAGCCCCACTGCCGCAACTGTTCCGTGAGGATGCCTACAGCCGTGTGGGGATAGTCCGGATTGACGTGATCCAGCGGCACAATACCCCCCAAGTCCTGCGCTCCGGCGGCTAAACAGGCGCGTAACATCTCAGGAGGGGTGACGAGGTTGGCAGGAACTTGCAGGGTGATGTCTGCTGGCAGGAGCGATCGCGCCAACGCAACCACCTGCGGCAATTGAGTGAGATTAAAGGGGGGGAGTAACGGCTGACGACCTGGGCTATAGGGTTGCAAAATAACTTCCTGAATGTGCCCCCAACGCCGATGAGCCGCCCCAATGACCGCCAGCGAGTCCCGCCAATCGTCAGGGGATTCGCCAATACCCAAGAGTAGCCCCGTTGTAAAGGGGATGCCCAGTTCACCGGCCTGTTCCAGTTGCGCCTGCCGCAGATGTGGGTCTTTGGTGGGGGCGTGGCGATGCACCGTCTGTAGGAGGGTGGGGGTCAGTTGCTCGAGCATCAGCCCCATGGACACATTGACCTGTTTAAGATAGGCCATTTCTGAGCGCGTCAGCGGCCCCGCATTGGTGTGGGGCAAAAAGCCATACTCTAGGGCCAACTCCGCCAAGCGGTAAAGATGCTGCACCCAGCGATCGCGCTGTGGGCTATCGGGGGCAACTTCGCCGCTGAGGATCAGAATTTCTGACACCTGGTGTGGGTCTAGGGTGGCCAACTGGCGGGCGGCGGCCTCAAGAGTCAGCCAGCCGCTCGTCCCAATATCGCGGCGGAAGTTACAGTAGCTACAACGGTTAAAGCACTCGTAGGTCGGCACAAGGGTAAAGGCAGGACTGTAGGTCACTGGTGCCGATTGAAAAAGTGTCATGTGTCGTTATGTACCGCCGATGCTCTAAGATTATCTTGATCTTAGTGAGGAGTGATTCGCAAACAAAAGTCTCGGGGTCGAAACACGGCAAGACTCCCGAGGCTTTTTATTTTGGCCTTCTGGTTGCTCTATCACGTCTAAGATTGCCCCTCCTGTTATGTCCCTGCGCATCTCCGGTCAGCGATCGCTCAAAACAGTTACCGGACATCGTACCCGCCCCACGAGTGCCAAGGTGCGCCAAGCGGTTTTTAATATTTGGCAAGGGCGGATTCACGGCTGCCGCTGGTTAGACCTGTGTGCCGGTACCGGTGCCATGGGGGCCGAGGCGCTCTTGCGGGGTGCCCAATGGGTGGTTGGTATCGAACATTCCGCCGCTGCCTGTCAAGTGATCCGCCAAAACTGGCAAGCGGTCGCACGACCCGAGCAACACACCGTCATTTTAAGGGGGGATGTGTGCCAGAAGCTACCGCAGTTGCCCCTTCCCGAATTTGACCTCATTTACTTTGACCCCCCCTACAACAGCAACCTTTATTTGCCGGTGCTAGAATGCCTCTGGCAGCAGCAGTGCTTAGCGGTAGGGGGCGAAATCGCGGTGGAATGCCGCACGAAGTCTGCGCCAGATTTAGGGGCGATCGCCCAAATGGGCTGGCAGCAGCAACGGGTTAAAATCTACGGCAGCACCATGTTGATTCTGCTTCAGCCCGCGTCGTAGCCCTCGGCATCCAACGTAAACATTTGTTGCCGCAAATTCCCGTTACTGTTAAGAGTTACTGAATTTCTCTGAGGCTGACAATTTTGCAGTGATAGATTCAAGCTGTACCCTCATTTTGTGGTGAGCTTGGGAATATGAACCCGCACCTTACTCGCCTCGCTATACCGATTGTCCTGCTGTTGAGTGTGACTCCAGTTGCCAGTGCCTTTCCGCGGGAGGGAGTTGGTGGAGGCTTTGGTGGATTTCGTGCCCCCTCCTTCAATGCTGAGCGCAACTTTAGTAACCGCTTTGTGGATGTTCATCCCACGGCGAACTGGGATAACCGGATTAACACAATTAATCCTAATGTTCGCACCATTGACAACCGCCCGATTGATAGCGACAACATCAATAGCAACCAGATTAACATCAATAACAGCGGCAATATTGTGAATTGGAATCGGAACAATAATGTCATTGTTAATCCCAACTGGAATCGCGGTAACTGGTGGTGGCATGGCGGCAACCCGTGGTACCCCAACCCGGCCTATTGGGGGGGTGGGTTTTGGGGCAACCTAGCGGTGGGTGTAACCTCTGCTGCGGTGGCCGGGGCGGTTGCCGGTAGCGTTGCGGGCAGCAGTAGTCCAACGGTGGTGGTCAATAGTCCGGGCGGTCAATTGCTGAGCACCTATGGGTTAGTTCAAGTGCCCTGTAGCGGCAATGTTGTTGTCATTTACGGGCCTTCAAGCAGCGTGGTGTGTGCCCAACCCACCAGTGCGGTTCCTGCGGGTAGCTACACCATTGACAGCAATAGTTTGTCCCTCATTCCTGCCTATTGAACGAGGATTCGCGCCTTGACTGCAACACTATCGTGATACAGTAGCTCCGTGCTAAACCAAACGCCTATTGTCCGCACTGACAAATGGAACCTTAAGCCGACGGCTGAGCAGCGTGTGCTGCTTGCCGAAACGGTAAAGGTTTATCGTCGTTTTTGTCGGTACTTACTAGGCATCATCTACACGCACTGGTCACAGTTGGGTGGATTATCGAATCAGCACGTTATTCCTGCTGTAGAACGACTAATCCACCAAACGGCCAAGAGACCGAATGTA
>Ga0209207_1000808_pt1 | contig 16839 bp, 19 predicted proteins | sample SaghotsprinmetaG_FD_184140 | JGI IMG/M metagenome (GOLD analysis project Ga0209207, IMG submission 184140) | Hot spring microbial communities from South Africa to study Microbial Dark Matter (Phase II) - Sagole hot spring metaG (SPAdes) (version 3) | ecosystem: Environmental > Aquatic > Thermal...
GGTCTCCTGCTGCTCAACAAAGCAGCAGGTTAGGGTTAGTACGTGGGTCAGGTTTGGATGGAAATCCCGGGGGTTAGTGGGTCACTTCTGCGTGGAAATCAACACAACGTCATTTGTTCGCTCCGAATGTCCGCTCGTGGCCGACAGTTGCCTCACCAGCTCGGGCAACTCGAACGGAACTTGCGCAACAGAAAGGTAAGGCAAGACCGCGTGGCTTTTCTACCCAAAAGTCCCCCACAAAGTCCCCCACAACTGGCTTGTGGAAAAACAGCTTATCAGCTCCAGGCAAAGGAAAAAGCCCTGCAAATCATAGACTTGCAGGGCTTACCTGTTGGTGCGGCTGGCAGGAATCGAACCCACGACCCCTTGGTTCGTAGCCAAGTACTCTATCCAGCTGAGCTACAGCCGCTAAGCTTTGAATTATAGCATGATTTCTTGGCGACCCTTGAAATCCGTCTTTCTATTTGCATCCACTTGGTGGTGGCATGTTGCAAACAAATCTAATTCAGCGCAAGCCACGATTGTAATGCACTCCAAGGCGTCTCCAAGAGAAACAGGGCACATTGCCGTTGAAAAATGGCTTTGATCACGATGATCACCCATGCGGGCAATGGGTGGTAGGGCGTGTTGGACTTGAACCAACGACCAAAGGATTATGAGTCCTCTGCTCTAACCAACTGAGCTAACGCCCCAAGCCATGCTCCAGCGCTATACAACGGGGCAAGCGCCGTATTGTAGGGGCTTACTTGCGATGGCTGAGCGCGTTGGAGACCAGCTTGGAGGTGATGTCCACAATCTGAATCATCCGGTCATACGGCATTCGCGTGGGGCCAATCACCCCCAGTGTGCCCACCACCGTGCCATCCACTTCGTAAGGGGCACTGACAATGGACAACTCTTCAAAAGGCACGACCTGGCTCTCCCCCCCGATGTAGATGCGCACACCTTCCGCCTGGCTGGAGATATCGAGGAGGCGCAAGATCTGCGTCTTTTGCTCGAAGAGATCAAAGGCCCGCCGCAGGTTGCCCATGTCACTGGAAAAGTCGCTGACTGCCAGCAGGTTGCGCTCGCCAGAGATGACGACTGCATCCTGTGCCTCCGACAATGCTTCGGACCCAACATTCACCGCCGCCTGCATCAGCGATGCAATTTCACCGCGCAGCACATCCACCTCAGACTTCAGTCGCTCGCGCACTTGCTCCATCGCGAGCCCCGCGTAGTGCGCGTTCAGGAAGTTGGAGGCTTCAATGAGCTGAGACTGGGAGTAGTCCGCTTCGGTAAAGATCACCCGGTTCTGCACATCGCCTTCGGGCGAGACGATGATGACCAGGAAGCGCCGCTCGGAGAGCCTCAAGAACTCGATGTGGCGAAACACGGAGGTGCGCCGAGGCGCCATCACGACACCCACAAACTGCGACAGATTGGAAAGCAACTGCGCAGCGTTGGCGATCACCTTCTGCGGCTGCTCGGGGGCAAGCTGGGGAGCCGTCAATGGATCCCGCTGCACGGTCAGCATGGTGTCCACGAACAGCCTGTAGCCCCGCGCAGTGGGAATTCGACCCGCCGAAGTGTGAGGGCTTGCGATCAGCCCCAGCTCTTCCAGATCAGCCATGACATTACGGATCGTGGCTGGCGACAAATCCAGGCCGGAAGCCCTGGACAGGGTGCGGGACCCCACCGGCTGTCCGTCGGCGATGTAGCGCTCGACCAGGGCTTTGAGCAACAACTTGGCACGGTCATCGAGCATGGAATGATTTTACTTTTGTAATCGCGTTTTCGCCCAGCGCCCCCGCCCTTCGTGGCGGTGGATATGGTCGCGTAGGCTACTGATGGAAACGCCCAGCATATCCGCAAGAGTGCGTTGGTCGTACCAGCCGGAGCGCCAGCACGCCGCCGCCTGGGCTACGTCTTCGTCAGATAGGGCCCGCTTTCGGCCCCAAGTTTTGCCAGCGGCCCGAGCTGCTCGCTGACCAGCGAGGCACCGCTCCCGGATCAATTCACGCTCAAACTCTGCGAAAGCTGACAGCAGATGCAGGAACATGCGCCCCTGTGGCGTGTCAGTTTCGATTGACTCAGTCAACGACCGGAAGCCAACGCCCTTCCCTTTCAGGTGTTCAAACACCTTCACGAAGTGGGACACGGAGCGGGCTAGCCGATCAAGCTTGTAGACGACAAGAACATCGCCCTTGACCATGGCGGTCAACAGCTTGTCCAGCTCCGGGCGGTTCTTCACCGCCGAGCGCTTTTCCTGAACAACCTTTTCAATGCCCGCCCGACGGAAGGCCGCTAGCTGTGCCGCTGTGTTCTGTTCAGTGGTGGAAACTCGGGCGTAGCCGTAGACGGTCAACGGTCTACGTACTGGCTGTCAAATCGCTTGCGCGCGGCCATGTATTCGTTCGCGCAAGCAGTAGTGCCTGAATCAGTCTTGCAGGAAGGCGACGGCTGATAGAACTTCGACCACGCGGCGTCCCTGCGCGCTTGTCGCTCAGCCTCAAGGCGTGCAGCAAGGGCGCGCGCGTTGCGAACCTGCTCCGCTCTCTGCTCTGCTTCCTGGCGCTCAAGGGCTTCCTGTTGGCTTCTCTTTGCCGCCTCAGCGTTCATCCGATCAGCTTGCGCCTTTGTCTCCTGCAGGGCTTTGCGCACTGCCTGCTCTGCTCGAAAGGCCACGATTGCCTCATAGCTGAAAACAGCGGCCAGACTGCCGATAAAGACGCCGAGGGCGATCTTGAAAACATCCAAGAGAAAAGAGCCCTCATCCTCAGTTTGAAACGAACGCCTATGCATGAATCCTCCTGTGAATGAGTGTAGCCCTGAGTAACAAAGTTTGAGCTTGCTTCGCAGCTATAGGCGCTCGCCGCGCGGCGTCCATTGCCCGTGAGAGGCAGCGCCCAACACCGTTCCCCTGATTTCTTCGCCTCTTCGGCCAACGCTAAGCCAAGACCGCGCCAGTGGCGCTTTGAGTTCCTGCGGGGGGAATCCATAAAGCTGCGCTTTACAAACCCTCCCCCCTCCGGAACTCAATCCCGGCACCGCTAATGGCACGGCGAAGAACTCAGGGGAACGGTGCAAGCAAGGCCAGCTTGCACGGGCAACAGACAACAGTTGTCCGGCTCGGAATCTAGGGGCCCGGTACACCTGAAGGGGAACACCATGATCGCAAGCAACTACCGCAAATTTCCTGAAGCCCTGGCGCTGCAGATGCCGCTGCAATTCGGTCGCTTGCTGGTGTGGGCTACGTCGCGGCCAACAACACGGATTCTGCGGGCGATCAGGGCCGAGCGCGGCGCAGCTTTCAAGGCTGCGGGACGGGTGGCATACCCCGAGAGAAAGAGCACGCCGCAATGGGTCCGAGATGCAGCGAAGGCTTCCAGGGCGCTTGGACTGCGCGTCAAGGCGCTTTGCATGGGATTGGTGTACAGCGGCTGATTCACTGAAGGCTTGAGCGCACCTGGGCATTACGCGCTGCGAGGCCCTGCGCCCATTCGGACGTGGTTTTGATGGGCTCAGGCTTGGCCGCTGGCATGGGTGCTGGCACGGAGCGCATGGGCGCCACTTGGGTCACTTGCTGCGGCGCAGGGAGCATGCCGGGAGATGGCCTGTAATCGCCCCTGTCGCGGCGTTCGCCATCGCCCTTGCTTTGGGCTTTCCAATCCATAAAGAAGCCTTGCGCCACGATCTGGAGGCACACGGGGCCGCTCACTTGCAAGAGCGTGGCTTGCTGGGTGTAGCACTTGCAGGTTTTACCCATCTGGACACAGGCGGCAGGGTATGGCGCCTCAGTAGGTTTGGTCACATCGTCGTAGGCCGGGGCGGTGTGCGGGAAGTCCCCCAAGCGCGCAACGCGATCAGAGATGTACTCATCTGCGGTGAGCTTCTGACGTTCGCGTGGCGTTGTGCCTGGCACGTTTTGACCTGGTGGGGGCACGCCCTGCGTAGTGCCCTGCTGCTTGGCCTGCTTTGTGACGTTGCCATAGACCTTAGTCACTGCGAAATAGCCTAGCGCGGGCACCAGCAGGGCACAGGCCACAAGCATCCAGACCTGCTTGGGGATGCGCACCTTGGAGGTGTGCAGACTGGCCGACTCGTACCAGTCGTAGACCTCTTTGGGGTAGGCGCGCATGCTGACGACGCCACGCGCACCGGAGCCGGGTTGCTCGCACTTCAGTTCAGCAAAATTGAACTTGATTTCGCTCACCATGGCCGCGCCTGCGGTGCGCTTGAGGTGGCGGTGCCAGCTGGGCGACTCGATCAGGCGCCGGATGTTCACATGGATCAAGCTGGGGTGCGGCGTGATCATCCAGAAGTCAAAGCCACGGCGGCGGCGGTGCTGCGCCACGGCGTTGATGTAGTCGGGTAGCTCGCCCTGAATCTTGGCCGGGAATTCGTTTTGACACTCGTCCATCACGCAGATGGAGCCATCAGGTAGGTCCTGCCACTTCTTGGGGTCGAACTCTTGCCAGCCCCAATCGAGCAAGACTTGTTTGGCCTTGAAGCCGTGGAAGTAGACCGGGCGGTTTTCCTTTAACTGCTGCTCGCGTACATCCTTGAGGGTGAGCAGCGTTTTGCCAGCACCGTTGCCGCCAGTGGTGAGGTAGATCACTTATGCACCCACTTCTTAAAGGTGTCGCTGGTGACGCCATCAATCACCATCTTGGCAGCGATGGCGCTGGTCACGATGCTGATGCACTGCCCCACGCGCAAGATGCCCAACAGACCGAAAACCTCGGGAGGCAGGCCCGCAAAAGCGCCAAGGGCCTGCGCTTTGAGGAAATCCAGCGTGGTGGATATCCCGGTATACGTGATAACAGAAATGCCAAGGGCAATCAGCACCCGACCTACCAGAGTCCCGACCAGATTTATGAGCATGCCGCCAATGGCAGCGATGAAAACAGGCATGGTTTAACCCCTTGCGACGATGCGCAGCGCGATCAGGAATGACACAGCCAACAGCACATTGCCGAGGGCCGCGAGGTACGAATTCAGCATGGAGAAAGGCAAGCTGATGGCTTTGCCCCACACGGTGATATTCAAGTCGGAGAGACCCGAGCCACCAGCGCCGAGCGCATCGCTTGAGTCGATGCGACCGAACACATTCACGGTTTCGTTGCCGGGCAAGTCGTTGGTTTGCTTGCCCTCTTTGCCCTTGTTGTCTTTGTAGAGCTTGGACTCTGGGGACTCGTCATCAAAGAGCTTGCAGGCGCGCACGTGCTGCTCGCGTGCAATGGCGCACTGGATGGCATCGCCTTCACATGCAAAGCCGCTGGCACAGCTGCCACCGAAGCCGCTTTTCTCGCCATCACCATCACCGTCGCCATTGCCGCCACCACCGCCACCAGAGCCGCCGCCGGTGCTACCACCGGGGCCACTGGGTGGACTGGGGGCAACGCAGACCACACCGACGCGGACATAGCCGGGAGGGCATGCCCCATCGCCGTCAGGGTTCAGGGGTGGAGGCGTGGGGCCGTAGCACTGGCCGTTAGGCGCTTTGGAGGTGCCGGGAGGGCATCCGCCATCAGGGCCGGGGGGCGTGGAGCCGGGTGGAGATGGCAGAGGGGGCGCGTCTGGGTTTGGTGGCTTGGGGCCGCTACCACCTGAGCCGCCCCCATCACCGCCAGTACCCCCACCCGTACCGGGATTGCCGCCGCCATTGTTGCCGCCGCCGTCATTACCGCCCGTGCCAGGGCTGCCACCTGTATTGCCCCCACTGGAGCCACCGGAGCAGGTGCCCCCGGTGTATTTGCCGCTGCCAAAGTAGAGCCGTTTGCCATCGACAAGAAAGTCGAAGGTATTGGTGACGCGGACCATGCAGTACATCACGGGGCCATCAAAGCTCACGCCCTGATCGACACAGGCGTATTCCGTGGAAGGGCCGGACATTTCCCAGCCATCACCGGCGCCAGTGCCAGCGGGCGGGCACTTGTTTTTGACGCAGTCATTGTTGACGCGGGTGTACCCAGGCTTACACGGTGGCGGATCAACACAGAAGCCGTTCACACGTATCTGACCAGGGTTGCACTTCTTGGGAACGCACGAACCGCCCTGCTCCATATAGTCCGGGCCGTGACTCAATTCACACGGATCAACTGGACGGCACTGTCCATCCCTTTCAACAAAGCCCTCATTGCAGCTACAGCCTTCACCGACGAGGGTGCTATTGGAAGGACAGGAGCCAGTCCACTCTGCTGCAACGGTGTAGTCGTTGATGGTGCAAGGGCCGGTGGCTGGATAGCTCAGGTTGCATGAAACGCGCGCAGGCTGCTCGACGTAATCGGGCGTGAGGATGTTTGCAGCGGCTTGGCAGGTGGCCGCGTAGGCCCATCGACCGTTACCGGATTGCACACCGCACTGGCGCTCAGGCAGCAGGGCATGGGCGGGAGATAGCAGGGTCCACAGCACCCAGAGGGCAGCTATGCGGAGAAGATGAGCCATGCAGCCCCCAGCGTTGCGATGATGACGAACAGGCCCATGTTTTGCACCTTGAAGAAGCCCACCGCGTGAGCTTTTGCAAGGCCCCTGCCGGCCGGTCAGGGAGCACTTGGGGCGAGCGCTTAGGACAGAGCCTTACGCACCCACTGGAAGGCCTTCACGCCCACGTAGATCAGCAGCACAGCGGCACCAATCGCGGCGATGGGAGCGGCTTGCAGCGCGATGTCTGCAGTCACTGCGGTGACGTCCACAGCGGCAGCATTGGCAGAGCCCACAACGGCCAGAACACCAGCGGCAACGAGGCCGCGCTTGATTGCTTGAGTCATTTCAGTTTTCCTCTTTTGAAGTTGATGAATTGCCGTCGATGTTCAGGGCGCGGATGAGCATGCGAAATGCCCAGCCGACAGCCCAGACCGCGAGGACGGCGCCCGCGATTGCTGCTCCATCCGCTGTATCGAGTTGCAGCGGGGGGAGGCTTAATTCATGCACCACAGTCACCGTGCAGGTGCTGGGGCAGTCGATGACTACAGGGTCAGCCATGTGCACGTGCGCGGGCGTCTGCGATGCGTTGGCGCTGAGCCACGCGAGCGTGCAGGCGGAGGGCCAGAACGTGCATGGAGCCAACGAGCAGTTGCCACAGGGCAGCGCCTATGAAGCCGCTGCAGATGCCGACGATGGCCAACCGCTGGGCAACGTGGACAAGATCAATTTCCATGAATGGGCTCCTGTTTTTTGTAGAGGTCGTCAAGGTCCACGACCTGGGGGCGGTGGAACGGTTCGGTGTGGTCCTCGATAAGCTGCACACAGGTTTCGAGGTCTTCGACAACGGCGGCTTCGCAGAGCAACATGACCCACTCCGGTTGCCCGTCCTCGAAAGACGGCGCGAGGAATGCGCCTGTTGTGCGGGACTGGATCACGTTGCGCATGGGGTGCCCTTGCTGGCCTTACGCGGCCTTAGCTGTAGGGGCTGGCTTGATGGCGAGCAGCGTGAGCTTCGTGGTGTTGTCGGAACCGGCCACGATGTCGAACTCGCATTCGCACATCACGCCACCGAGAGGCCACGAGTTCTTGAGGTGTGCCCACTTCTGGAACTCGGTGGAGTCACCCAGCTTGAAAGGACGGGTGACGACGCCGATGCTTTCGCCGCTGGAAGACTGCGCAATGTCCACCGACAGGTGGAACGTGGTGGAGTCAAAGGGACGGCCCTCGTAGTCGCCCTTGGATTGCTTGAGGCCGTGCAACACGGCTTTGCTTGTCATCTTCATGATTTTTTCCTTTGCTACGGCCTAAGCTGGTTGCATCCCGGACCGGCCACGCCCAGGTGCAAGAACACGATGGAAGGCGCGGTCAAACGCACCTGAGATTTCTTGTTTGGTGAAGCGCTGGAGCCGTCCAGGCGCTTTTTTGTTGAAGAGGATTTCTTCAATGAAATTGGTGTTGCCGAGGTGTTCAAAACACAGGGCGATGCTTGGCGCAGCGGTATCCATGAGCCACTGCACGTTGCGCTTGACCTCAGCACAGATGGTTTCAGCGGCGAGGCGCTGGGTGGTGCGCACTGGCTCGGGTGCGGCTTGTGCACCGGCTTCGCGGAGCATGGCCGCATGCCAATCGCTGGCACCTGCAAAGAAGTCGGATGGGCGGCGGAGCATGTCGGCGGAAAGCACGCGCAGCTTGTTCCCATAGCGCAGCTCGCAGCGCAGCCATGGACTGTCGTCTTTTGGGCCGAAGAGCTGGTGGCCCTTCTCATAGACGTTGGTTTGCTTGCCCGCTTCCTTGCTGCCGAAGTAGAAGGACCGAGCGCGACCGTTGCACCAGTCTCCGACCTGATTGCAGCTTGGCGTGCGCCCGTGGTGGTCCATCAATCCGGCCTTGTAGTCGGCCTGCACGCGATCCATACCGCCCGTGAAACCGTCGAAGAAATCGAGAGCGAGGTCTACGCGTGTGAGCGTGGCTTCTGTGCGCTCAACGATGGCCGCGAGGCGGTGATTGAAACCGTGTTGCGCGAAGGTGCAGGCCGTGCCGTAGAGGTTGCAGTGAATGGTTTTGGCCTGGGCGTGCTGGCGTGGGCTGTCACCGCTGGAGAGGTAGCCGACCCACCCGCATTCCACATCGTTGCGCACGATGGACCAGCGGAAGCGGTAGAAATCGTGGCCCTTGCGAATCTCGGGGAACACGCTGAAGTCGGGGCCGAGGGCTTCGCATGCCTGCTCTGCAAGGGCTTTGGCCTGGGCGCTGGCTGCAAAGTCGGCATCTGGCAATTCACGCAAGAGCTCTGCAAGGCGCTTTCCACGCTCAATGTGCGGTATGTCATCGGACCAGCGTGCCCCCTCAAACAAGGGGAACAAGTCTTCAATCGTGGGCGTGGGCGCATTGCGCAGGTTGCAGGTGAAACGGACCCAATCGACATGAACGTGTTGCTTCGTTTTGGCACGTTCAGCGGTCAAGCGCAGCTTGACTTCGTTGCCGTCCAAAACAAGGTCGGTTTTCTTTGCGCGGGTCATGCTTGTGACTCGTTCAGGTTCTCCCCGTGATTACCAACGGGGAGGGTTTGGATACCGCGCGTCGCAGCCGCGCCCGCGCTCCGCTTGCTGGGCGCGGCTGCGGCGCGCTGCGGCATGTCCTCAACGAGGGTTGCAATGGAGTGCCATCCGTTGAGCATCCCGGCGCCGGATTGCATGAGCGCCTTGCGACGGGTGCCCGCCCCCAGCGCAGGCGCTGCAGGAGCCGCCACAGCGCTTGCAGCGCCTTTGGTGGCTGGGGGTGGGCAGACGGGGGTTGTGGCGGTCATGGCGGCTCCGAAATGATCACAACATGTGATCGTTGCGGAGTTTGACAATGCCTACAGCATGTAGTCAATCAATTTGCTAACATGCTCTCAACATGTAGGCATGTTTACAACATGTAGGAGTGACGAATATGCAATCAACGATGAATCTGCTAGACGCCGCGCTTTCCGCGCAGCCCGCCCCTTACTGGACAGATAAGTTGAAGCTGTCGCGGAGTGCTTTGCACACGGCGAAGACGCGCGGTCACTTGAGCCCAGCAATTGCGGGAGCGCTGGCGGAGGAACTCGGCCAGGACGTGAAGACGTGGATAGTGGTTGCAGCGCTGGAATCAGAGCGAGAAAGCGCATGCAAGACGCGGATGTTGAAGCGCGTCGCAAAGCTCACATCTGTTTAATGATGTAATTTCGCGATGACGTCCAATTTCCGCCATGTCGCACTCATAGGCAAGTACCAAGCTTCATCTGCGGGCTCCACAGGCGACAGCTCTCGCCAGGCTTTGGAAGACATCGCCCACTTTCTTGAACGCCAGGGCTGTGAAGTGGCGCTGGAAGCGGAGACCGCCAGCAATGCGGGGCTGACGCATGACTACCCCTCGCTGAATGTAGACGAGATCGGGGCCCGGTGCGACTTGGGCTTGGTAGTGGGCGGGGACGGCACGATGCTGGGCATCGGCCGCAGGCTCGCACGGTTTGGTACGCCGCTGATCGGGATCAACCAGGGGCGGCTGGGGTTTATCACCGACATCCCCTTTGACACTTACCAGGCAACCCTCTCACCTATGCTCAAAGGTGCATACGAAGAGGATCTCCGCCCCCTGATGCATGCCACTGTGGTGCGCGATGAGCGAATAGTGTTTGAAGCCCTTGCCATGAACGATGTGGTCGTGAACCGCGGCGCCACCTCTGGCATGGTGGAATTGCGGGTGGAGGTGGGTGGGCGGCTGGTGGCAAACCAGCGCGCCGACGGGCTCATCATCGCCTCGCCTACCGGCTCGACGGCCTACTCGCTGTCAGCAGGCGGGCCGATGCTGCACCCATCCATCCCAGGCTGGGTGCTGGTGCCCATTGCACCGCACACCTTGTCCAACCGCCCCATTGTTTTGTCTGACGCCACGGAGGTGGCCGTGGAGGTGGTGAGCGGACGCGATGTCAGCGCCAACTTTGACATGCAGTCATTGGCCTCCCTGCTCCACGGCGACCGCATCCTTGTCAAACGGTCAGAGCACTGTGTGCGGTTCCTGCATCCCCAAGGCTGGAATTATTTTGCAACGCTGCGCAAGAAGCTGCGCTGGAATGAAGGAGGCTCCTGACCATGGCACTCCGGCGGATCACACTGCGTGATTTTGTGATTGTCCAGACGCTGGAACTTGAACTCCAGCCCGGCTTCACTGTGCTGACTGGCGAAACCGGGGCGGGCAAGTCCATTCTGATCGATGCTTTGCAACTGGCCCTGGGTGCACGATCGGATGCCGGGGTTGTGCGCGAGGGCTGCGCCCGCACAGACATCTGCGCAGAATTCGATTGCCCAAAGCATGTTCGGCCATGGCTGGAAGAAGCCGGGTTTGATTCTGACGACATGCTTTTGCTGCGGCGCACAGTGGATGTCCAGGGAAAAAGCCGCGCTTGGATCAATGGAACCCCCGCCACGGCAGCACAGTTGCGCGCACTGGGAGACATGCTGCTCGACATCCATGGACAACACGCCTGGCAGAGCCTTACGCGCCCTGAATCAGTGCGCGGATTGCTGGATGCGTTTGCGGGCACCAGCACGGCCGAGACCCAACTACGTTGGTCGCAGTGGCGCGCGGACCAAAAAGCCCTGCAACAAGCGCGCCAGGCCCAAGCCACCTTGCAGCAGGAGCGCGAACGTCTGCAATGGCAAATCAGTGAAGTGGAAAAGCTGGCCCCCGCCACCGATGAATGGGATGAGCTGGATGCGCAACACAAAAGGCTGTCGCATGCACAAGCGCTTCTGGATGCAGCCGACGGAGCTATCCAAACCCTCCAAGCAGATGACGCCGGCGCACTCAGCGCCCTGACGAAGGCCCACTTGCTTCTGCAAACCCAGGAGCACATCGAACCCGAATTTGCCAGTTTGGCCGATATCCTGGCATCGAGCCTTGCACAAGCCAACGACGTAGTCCATTCACTGCATTCGTACCTGCGGCATGCCGACATTGATCCACAGCGCCTGGCCGAACTGGATGCACGCATGTCGCAGTGGATGACCCTCGCCCGCAGATACAAGCGGGCCCCCGGGGATTTGCCTGCGCTGCTGCAGGACTGGAAGGCCGAGCTGCGCCAACTGGACGCCGCCACCGACCTGGATCAACTGCAAGCCGCCGAGGCGGCCAGTGCCAAGGCTTACCAGACGGCTGCCAGAACGCTATCGCAGGCACGCGCCAAGGCAGCACCCAAGCTATCGACGGCCATTACCCAGGCCATGCAAGGACTGGGCATGGAGGGCGGACGATTCGAAGCGTCCCTGACCCGTGCCGAGGAACCCGCAGCCCATGGAATGGATGATGTGGTCTTTCTGGTAGCTGGCCATCCGGGCATGAGCCCCAAACCGATTGGCAAGGTTGCCTCTGGCGGCGAGCTGTCACGCATCTCCCTTGCCATCTCTGTCACCACGAGCGAGCTGGGCATGGCGCCCACCCTCATCTTTGACGAGGTGGATTCTGGCGTGGGCGGCGCCGTTGCAGAAACCGTGGGCCGGTTGATGCAGCAACTGGGCCGGGACCGCCAGGTCCTGGCGGTGACCCATCTGCCCCAGGTCGCGGCCTGCGCGCACCACCATCTCAAGGTGGCCAAGCGCAAGAGTCCAGCAGGTACCACCAGCATGGTGCTGGCCGTTCAAGAAGATCAACGTGTTGCCGAGATTGCGCGCATGCTGGGCGGCGAGCGTTCAACAGACACTACCTTGGCTCACGCCCGAGAGATGCTGAGCCATGTGACCACAACCCTGGCAGTGAATAGCTGATGGCACTTGAAATTGTCCTGATCACTGGGATGTCGGGCTCCGGGAAGTCCGTAGCCCTGCACGCGCTGGAAGACGCCGGGTACTACTGCGTAGACAACCTCCCACCCGAGCTGCTGCCCGCCTTCGTTGCGCTGGAGCATCGCCACCACGGGAACCGCGTAGCCATCGCCATGGACGTGCGCAGCGCAACCTCGCTGCACCAGGTCCCCCAGGAGCTGAATCGCCTGCGCAGCCTGGGCGTGGCCGTGCAATCGATCTTTCTGGATGCCACCATCGACACCTTGGTGCGGAGGTTCTCCGAAACGCGCCGCCGCCACCCCCTCTCCCATGACGACCTCCAGCAGGGACGACGGGCCCTGGTGCAGATCATCGAACTGGAGCGCGAACTGCTGGCGGACCTGCGTGAGCAGTCGCACGTCATCGACACCAGCACGATAAGGGCGTCGCAACTGCAAAGTTATGTCAAGAGCCTGATGTCTACTGCGCAGGGGCAATTGACTCTGGTGTTTCAGTCCTTCGCATTTAAACGCGGCATCCCCATGGATGCAGACTATGTCTTCGACGTGCGGATGTTGCCCAACCCCCACTACGAGCCGACACTGCGCGATCTGACGGGGCTGGACCAACCGGTTGCGGACTTCCTGCGCCTGCAGCCCGACGTCAGCCTCATGCGCGCCCACATAGAGCAGTTTTTGGCGCATTGGCTGGACATGCTCGACAGGAACCACCGCAGCTATGTGACGGTCGCCATTGGCTGCACTGGCGGGCAACACCGCTCGGTCTATCTGGTGGAACGGCTTGCCGAGGCCTTCAGCGACCGCTGGACGGCGTTGAAACGCCACCGGGAACTCGACGGTCGCTGACCATCGAGCTGAGATCGGGCTGCGGATCAGCCTCCGGCCCCACCACCTCTCACCACAACCGGGCTTGGGTCGCATCCAGCAGTTTACGGATAGGGGCAGGCAAACCCACAGACTGCCATTGGTCCGGCCCGAGCCACTCTCCATCCCCCAGGGCATCCACCGCAAAGTCCCCGCTGATCAGTATCGGATGGAGATGCAGATCCCTGTGCGTGAGCACATGCAAAAAGGGAGACAGCTCTTCCCGCAAGTAACGTGACGGGTCGCCAAGGCCCTCGACAAAAGCAGCACACTCAGCTTCGCCCGGAAAGACAGGCACACAATGCATGCCTGCCCAAATGCCCGTTGGCGGGCGCCGCTGTAGCCAGGTGCGACCATGGCCATCACGAAGGATTGCCAACTGCCACGACTCGGATCTGCGGACCAGCTTGCGCGTCCGGACGGGATAGCGCTCGGGGTCACCATCTGCCAACGCCTTGCATGACTCCATCAAGGGACAGTCAGGACAAAGGGGAGCGCGTGGGGTACAAATCGAGGCCCCCAGGTCCATGAGCCCCTGGGTGTATCGGGGCATTGCTTGGACGAGGTCTTTGGTGGGCAGCAACGACTCCGCCATCCCCCACAGCAGGCGCTCGTTGGCGGCAGACGCCAAATCCTTGTCAAACCCCAGCAAGCGTGTCAGCACCCGCCTTACGTTGGCATCCAGTATCGGCACACGCTCCAAGAAACAGAATGCGGCAATGGCTCCCGCCGTGGATCGGCCAATGCCTGGCAGGGTCGCCAAGACCTCCGCAGTGCGAGGAAACATTCCCCCGTGGTCAGCCACAACCTGCTGCGCGCAACGGTGCAGGTTGCGCGCCCGGCTGTAATAGCCCAACCCACTCCAAAGCCCCATCACCTCGTCCTGGGGCGCGTTCGCCAAGGCGCTGACATCCGGGAAGCGCGCCAGGAACCGTGCGTAGTAATCCAGCACGGTGCTGACCTGGGTTTGCTGCAGCATGATCTCTGACAGCCATACGCGATACGGGTCTCGGGTCTGCTGCCAAGGCAGATGGTTGCGGCCATGGGTGGCCTGCCATGCCACCACGCGTTCGGCGACGCGCGTGCCCTCTGCGGACGCACTCATGCCGACACAAGATACGCGTCGGAAGCTGCGGGCTCCAGGCCCGGCAAAGCAATCAGCTGAGAGGTTAGCTCCTGCAGCCTGCGCTCCAACGAGCCCAGCGCCTCTTCACCCGCCTCAATTTCCGAAATGCGCTCCACCAGCCCGCTGGCAGCCTGCTGTATGCGATCCACCGCCTCGATACGACGTGCAAAGCTGCGGCGGCGCTCGCGCAACTGCGCATCCAGTTGTGCCGTTGCCGACTTGCTCCACAGTTCCAGATCGTTGGCAGCCGACTCATACACCGTGCGCAACCGCATGGCCAAGGCCCGTACCAGCCGCTCGGCAAACTCCGGCTGCGCCAGTTTCAGCGCATTGCCCACCCCAAGGTACTGCAAATGGCTTTGTTCGATCTGATTCAGGTCGCGCGTGAAGTGCTCCAGTTGGGGGGGCGTGGGCACCTGAAGCGAAAACCCGAACTCGGCATTGAGCTGCCGGAATGTACCGCCCAACATGGCCTGGATTTCTGTGCCTGAGGCCTGCGCCTTGTCCAGCGTTCCACGCAGTTTGTCGAAGGTCTGCACATAGATCTTTTTGACGCCCAGCTTGAGGCCTTTTAGCTGCAGCGTTTGCGCCAACTCCGACAACTCCGCCTTGAGCGCTTTGGCGCCCAATTGCTGAAACACATCCCGCAAGAGCTTGAGGTGCACGGCACGCACCGCCTGGATCTTGGCGGTGCTCAAATCGAATTCACGCTGCTCCTGCTCGATGCGGTGGCGCATGGATTCGATCACCGAAGCGTTCTTGCCGCGCAGGCTGCGCAATTCGGCCATCTGGTCGTCCAAATCACGGCGGCGAATGTTGATAACCCGCCCGGTCTCTGTGCGCAGGCTGGCCACCCCTGCGGAAACTGCTGCCCGCAAGATAGATCTGCGCCGACCCATGATGCCTTTGGCCAGGGCCTCCTCCAGAACAGGCAAACCACTGGTTTCGAGCAAGACATCATCCGCCGTGATCTTGGCAACCAACCCCTTCTGGGCGGATACGGGGACCACTCTTTCCAGCGGCACGCCCAGCATCTCTGCCGATGTTCTGCACTGGCGCTCCATCTGGGACTGCACCTGCTCGGCGCTATTCAGCGTATCCCACAGCGTGTCGATCTTGTTCAGCACGACGAGCCGTGCATCCATGCTGTCGGGCGATATCGCAAGATGCTCACGCCAGATGGACAGATCCGAGCGGGTGACGCCAGTATCGGCACTCAGAATGAAAACCACCGCATGCGCCTGCGGGATCAGGTTGACGGTCAACTCCGGCTCTGCGCCCACGGCGTTCAGGCCGGGAGTGTCCAGAATCACCAGCCCCTGCTTGAGCAGCGGGTGGGGAATATTGATGATGGCGTGCCTCCACATGGGCACTTCCACCAAGCCCTGGGCATCGGGCACGGGGTTCTCATCGGTCAGTTCATCGTGCCAGAAACCCAGCGCACGGGCATTGTCCAGGCTGACCTTGCGCACCTCAGCCACTTTCTCCAGGGCCTTGGCGATCTGGTCCGCATTGCCAACATCCAGGGGAATTTCTGTCCAGCGTTCGGTTTTGAGCCGCCATTCCGCCAGACCTTGCATCTGCAGGCGGGTTTCGATAGGAAGCAGCCGGAGGCTGGGTGCCACAGTGGCGTCATACCCCAACTCTGTGGGGCACATGGTGGTGCGGCCTGCGCTCGCAGGCATGATGCGGCGCCCATAGTCGGCAAAGAAGATCGCGTTGATCAGTTCCGATTTGCCACGCGAAAACTCAGCCACAAAGGCCACCATGACTTTGTCGCTTCGGACCTGCTCCTCCAGGCGATGCAGTCGCTCCTGCACGGCGGCATCCATCAGATCATGCGAGGACATCCACTCGGCCAGCCGCTTGAGCTGCTGGGCGAACTCTCGCCGCCAGGCGCCATGCTGGTCGAACTGTTCGTTGAATGAAGGTCCCACTTTGCTCCCACAGATCTATGAATGGCCTACAAGGTAGACATACACAAAATATAGCATCGACCACGCGCAGGCTGTTGCAAGCCCGGACACTGGTGCTTATCAGGGCCTCCACAGAGGCACCTCGACCCCGCCAATGCTGTGCAACGCTTTCCTAGGGCCGCTGGCACCGGGGACAGAAGTAGCTGCTCCTCTGCCCCTGGCGTAAAAGCCGTATCGCCGTGCCACAGGCGTGACAAGGGGCACCTTCACGCCCATACACGCTGGCAGTGGTCTGAAAGTGCCCCGCCATGCCCTCCGCGTTCGAAAAATCGCGCAAGGTGCTCCCACCCATATCCACGGCGCGCGCCAGCACCAAACGAATGGCTTCGTACAGACGGCGCACCCGCCCCGCCCCGATGCGAGAGGACACCGCCGTGGGCCGGATGCCCGCCATGAACAGCACTTCAGAGGCGTAGATATTGCCGACCCCCACCACCAGATGCCCCGCCAGCAGCAACTGTTTGATGGGCATACGGCTTTTTTTCAGACCTGCCTGAAAATCCGGCAAAGAAAAAGCGTCCGACAAAGGCTCCATGCCCAGGGCGCCGAGCAGCTTCACCGCCACAGGTGCTTGTTCATCTGCAGCAAACACGACCGCTCCAAACCGGCGCGGGTCATGCAGTCGCAGGGTTCCCTTGTCTGTCACCAGATCAAAATGATCA
>Ga0209207_1000811_pt1 | contig 16799 bp, 26 predicted proteins | sample SaghotsprinmetaG_FD_184140 | JGI IMG/M metagenome (GOLD analysis project Ga0209207, IMG submission 184140) | Hot spring microbial communities from South Africa to study Microbial Dark Matter (Phase II) - Sagole hot spring metaG (SPAdes) (version 3) | ecosystem: Environmental > Aquatic > Thermal...
TGAGGCTATGACATGAAGGAGATTCACCATGAACCAAGCATCGCCAGGTCATGGTGCTACCATTGTAGCACATCATTCATGCCAGGCCACACCGGCCCAGATACTCCGTCAACCGACGCACATCGCCTGGCGCGAGTATCATGTACTCATCGCCCATCAGAAGCATGAGGTGGCCGCTGTCCCACAGCGCAAATCGTGCGCGCGGGGCCGCGGTCTCCGCTGGCGCATCGACGAGCGAACCGCGCGGGCTGTCCGGGTCCGCCCATTTGCGGATCAGTCCCACAATGTCGGCTTGCTCCGCCGGCAGGCTATCCGTGGCTGTCGCGGGTTCTGCCGGCGAGATGTCCCAGTGCACCGCACGCCGCTTATTGCTGGTGCCGATCACCCTCCTGCCTATCAACCCCTGCCCGGCCAGCGACTGTAGGCACTTGCGCACGCTCTCGGTGCCGGCGGCATCCGGGCATTGCTCGGCTATCTGCTCGACGGTGAGCGGCGCATCCTCCGACACTCCGGCCAGCGCACGCAGCACTTGATCGCGCACGACGCCTGGGCGGGCGCAGGATTCCGTGTGTGTTATGGCTTCCATGGGGTTCTCCTGTCGTGGTGTGGATGGTGGGATATCCGGCACGCGGTACGATGTGCCGCGCGGCTGTGGCGGGATCCCGGTGAGCCAGTAGATGTCTCGCCACTGCGCCCCGTCCGGGCTGGTCCTGACGTGACCTACGGCACAGCGGCTCACGAGATCATCGAGCGCCGCAGTGATGTCCTCCAGCGGCACGAGCTGAGACGGTAGCCGTCCGGATATCTCCCACACCTGCATCGGCTGCTGCGCGCTGCTGCCGGACAGGGCGGTGAGCACTGCGTCAGTGAGATCATGCATGTCTGCAATTCCTGCTACAGCTCGGCCAGGCGCTGAAGGGTTTTGGACCCACGCAGCTTCCGCATCGCCTTTTCCTCGATCTGCCGGATACGATCTTTTGAGACGCCGAGCAGCTCACCACACTCTGTTTGGCTAAGATCGCACTCATACCGCATCCTGATCACCTCACGCTGTAGCGGATGCAGGCCACGCAGCGCATCCATTACGATCTCTTTCGTCTGCTCCTGCTCAATCCGCGAATGGTCATCCAGGCAGTATCGATCCTCCGCCGGGAGCATTGCGACTACCTGCTCATAATCCATCTCCAGCGATGCGAAGTTCTTCTCGAGCGGATATAGCTGTTCGGCGCTCCACAAATCATCCGGCAGCTTGCCGAGCACTTCACACAGTCGGCTTGCGGTTTTTGTCAGGGTCCCGTCCGACTTGATCGGGATGTCGGTCATGTTGATCAATCTGTTCACAACCTCGTAACACAACCCCTGATCGGCGCACCACTTGCCACCAGGCGTTCCCCCGGCCTCCTCGATCGCCTGCAGAATCCTATTGTTCCTAACCTTGATCGTTACCCTGTAGTCTTTTGCCATGACGCACCTCAAAACGGGATATCCTCATCCATGCCGGCAATATCGCGGTTCGCCTGCCTGCCCGTGTGCTCGCGCTTCTCCTGGTGCGACTGGTCACCGTCCTCACGCTGCCGCGGCGCCAGCTCGATGTGCAGGACGACACACGCCAGACGCGGCTTGCCATCCTCACGCATCTCGACGTGCGGGTCGCGGCACACGACGTGGACCGCTGTGCCCTTGGTGAGGTATGGCGCGAGCCGCTCGGCGGCCTCGCCAAACATCGACGCTGCAATCCACTGTGTCTCGCGCTTGCCATCATCCTTCTTGCGGCCGTAGTCGTAGGCCAGCCACAGAGACGCGATAGGCGACCCGGTCGATGTGTAGCGCAGTTCTGCGTCCCGGCCTAGCCGGGCAAGTCCTGTGAGTAGCATGTGATGCCCCCTATCTGATGTCGATGCGTTGCGTGCGCACCAGGCGCACACCTGGGATATCCGCGCCATCCTTGAGCGCGTCGGCGATTGCCCGCTTGTCGGGCTCCGGTGGCGGCGGCTCCGGTGTGCGCATGTACTGCGCAGGGATCAGGGATGCGTCGTCCACCACCACGGCGGGCGGATTGTCGCGGATCGCGAGCACGAGGTGAGCCGACTCTATCCGGCTGATACCGGCGCGGATCATGCAGTCGCGCAGGTATGCGCGCACACGCTCGGCGCGGGCCTCCAGCGCGGCTCTCCGGCGCTCCATGTCGGCTATTGCGTCGCGGATCGCATCCGCAGTGGCCTCCAGATTGCGCGCAGCCATGGCCACATGCACCGCTTTGGCCTCCAGCGGTGCGCGCAGCACATCGAGCGCCTCGATGACCGCATCGTCCGACACGTCGAGGTCGGAGATGCGCTCTGCGGCGGCGAGATACTCGCCGGTCAGTGTGTAGAGTGTCGGCAGCATGTCACACCTCCACGGTCACTTTGGTGAGCGCGGCTTTGCGCGCGTCTTTGGCGCGGCCCACATCCTCCATCGCCTGCCTGTCGCCGGCATCTCTGGCCGCCCTGTAGGCGGTCTCGTACACCGCGCGTAGCTCGTCCATCGTGGATGCGGCATCGATCGCCGCAAGATGGTCGGCCATGGCGGTCTGCGTCATCTGTGATGGTGCCGCACCCTCGCCGGACTCCAGCCACTCGAGCAGCATCCGCCCGGTGTCGGGCGTGACCACGAAAGGATCGCGACCCATGAGCAGCCCGGTGCGGTCCTTCGAGGCGGTTGCGAAATGCCCGTCGTGCGTGAGGTCGAGCACGATGCTCATCTCGTATTCGATGCCCTCACGCTGCTCTGGCCTGGTACCGAGCTTGACGACGGTCTTTTTGCCGCCGACATCCTGCTGCGCAGTCTCGGTCTTCGACCGCAGGGTCGCGATGACGTGCATGGGTGACTGCATCATCGCGTCGATCAGCGCCCGGTGCCGAGGCGTCACCTCTGACCAGGCCGACCAGGTATTGCCCCGGTACTTGGCCGACGCAATGGCGTCGACCATCTCCAGGCATCCACCCACCCCGCTCCATTCGTGCGTGAGCGAATCGATGACGAGGGTGGCGTATCCACCATCCTCGGCCGCCCGGATCGCCTCGATGTAGCGCTCCGGGGTGTATGGCGCACCCAGGCTCAGTGTGTCGAATGCCGGCGGGCGGATCGTGCGCCCATCCGGCAGCGTGATGTCGCCAGCGTACATGCTGGCGCTGTCACGCTCTGTGTCGATGACCGCGATTGACCCGCCCAATCCCTGGGCGAGCAAAAGTGCCGAGAGCGTCTTGCCCGACCCGCTCGGGCCGGTGAGTGCGAGCCGCAGTTTTGCTTTTTTGCGCGTCGCGCGCGCGAATTTCATCATGGTGCATCTCCTTCTCAATAATCATCGAGCCAGTCTCTGCCCACCACTGTAGGCCGCGATCGTCGTCCGTCATGATGCCCTCACCATGCGCAGGTAGATGCGCACCATGTCGTCATGGGTCGGCCACCTGCCGTAGAGGCAGCGCGCCACTGTGTGCAGCGCCACTAGGCGCCGTGATGTGTACATGTCATCCCTCCATGTCAGTGTGATCTTGATCGCGCGGCGGCTCAGCCATCCGCACGGCCCAATACATGAGCCAGGCCCGCCAGCGCGGCACACCCTCGGCGCGCATCGCATCGCGGAAATGCAAGGCTGCCTCAGCCCAGCTCATCAGTCCATGCCGGTGCAGGACGCGGCACAGGAAATCGTGTAGTGCGGCGCTCAGGTGCGCCGTGTCGCCCGTTAGCCAGTAGGCGAGCGGGATTCGCGGCACAGAGGCGAAATCGGTCTCGAATCCCGCCGGCACGAAAAATGTGCGACCGTCCCTGGCCACGTAGACGAGCGGCTCGGCAAGCGCCCACTGAGCGCGGCCGGCGCTGCTGGCCTCACGGATTTTGACCACTTTGGGGTTGGTCATGAATCGCGGCCGCATGTCTCATCCTCCTGCACCTGCACGCCATACTTGCGCGCGATGCGGTCGATGACCTCCTGCACGCGCGCACTCAGCATGGCGCGCGCTTTGGAGTTCAGATGCGCTTTGCACGCCTCAACACCGGCGGCAATCAGCTCGTCGCGCTCGGGTTGGGGTATGGGGTATGGGATGCGTGTCTCCATGCGCACCTCCTACAGCGCCCAGTCGACGCGCCGGCCCTGCTCGGCAAGCTCGTCGGCCTTGGCGTCACAATAGGCCTCAATGTATTCGTCGAGGCGCCGATCGACCAGCGCCTCAATGTGGCGCACCATCGCCATGATCACGATCATGGCGATGTCAGATGCGCATCTCAGCGTGATGGTGAGCCCGTCTCCCCTCCCGCTCATGGTCACGCCGTTGCGTACAGCGTGCATGAGCACGCTGGCATTGTGGACATCGAGGCAGTCGATGGCCTCGATGAGATCGCCGAGCGTGCACTCGTCGATGCACTCGGCCCGGAATCGCTCACGGGCCGCCTCGATCTCCGCCTCGGTCGGGCGGAGGCTGGACAGTGGGATGGGATCCTGCATGATCATGGTGCTCTCCTTGTAATAGCCGCAACGGCGCGGCAATCATCAGTATACACGCAACAATGCGCGTGTCAAGATCAGGTTGTTATTTTTTTTCCTTGCGCAATCCTCGCGCATGTGCTATCATGGGAACTCCACGCATTGTATGAGGAGAGACATCATGGACTGGGATTGGCTCGTCGGCCGGCACCTGAGCATGGGCCGGGTGGACGCGGTCGCAGGCGATATAGCGACCGTCTCACATCATGGACACGCGCGTCTCGTGCGCGTGTGCGACCTGCTACGCGAGGATTACACGCAACGCAGCATGGCCAGACGCGAGGTAATCACGCCTCTACGCGCAGCGCGACTGCGACGACGGCTGTCGCTCGACGCCGCCGGCGAGATGGTGGGCACCTGTGGACCCAATCTCAGCCGCATCGAGCGCGGTATGGCCAGGCCCAGCAAGCGCATGATCACAGAGCTGGTTCGCCTCTACGAGGGCGATGTGACGGAGATGGAGATCATGTTCCCGGAACGGTACATCGGAGGCCCGCATGATCGCGGGATATGATATGCCATGCGCACCATGCACCTGTTCGCCGGCGCCGGTGGCGGCCTGCTTGCCGACCTCATCCTCGGACACACGCCAGTTGTTGCTGTGGAGTGGAATCCATACGCCTGCCAGGTTCTGCGGGAGAGAGCTGCGGACGGATGGTTCCCAGACCTGCACGTGTGGGAGGGAGACGTTCGGCTGTTCGATCCATCCGAATACGCCGGCCGCGTGGATTGCATCCATGCGGGATTCCCTTGCCAAGATTTGTCACTCGCTGGGCATCGATCCGGACTCGGCGAAGGCACGCGAAGCGGGCTATACCGGGAAGTGCTCCGAATCGCTGGCGTGGTACGACCCAGATACTTGTTCCTGGAGAACGTGGCAGCAATCCTTTCTGGAGGGCTTGGCACTGTACTCGGAGATCTGGCCGCGCGCGGGTATGATTGTCGCTGGTGTTGCCTGGAGGCATCGGGAGTCGGAGCGCCGCATCAACGCGACAGGTGGTGGTGCCTTGCCACGATGGCGGACGCCGGTAGCGAGCGATGCGGCGAGTCATGTCATGGGCAGGCGGGACAGCCGCGGAGCCCCACAGTTGTCTGCGCAAGTGATGATGTGGCCGACGCCATCAGTAAACGGCTGGAAGGGCGGCAGTATGGCAGGGCAGCGACGCGGACAATTGACGGACCCGGCGATGGGCGCGATCCCGGCTGGTGGCAAGCTGAACCCGACGTGGGTCGAGTGGTTGATGGGTTGGCCTCTCGGGTGGACCGCATCAAGGCACTGGGCAACGGCCAGGTGCCGCTCCAGGCGGCCGTTGCGTGGAAAATCCTCGGAGGTGAATGAATGAGATCATATTCCAAGGTTTCCAGCTCGTTCTGGACCGGCAGGACAGGGCGGGCGCTGCGCGGAGACTGCGATGCGCAGATCGTCGCCCTGTACCTGCTGACATCTCCGCACGCGAGCATGATCGGCGTCTACCATTGCCCCATCCTGTACATCGCGCACGAGACCGGCATCCCCTTCGAAGGGGCTTCGAAGGGGCTTCAGAGGCTGGTGGAAGGGGGGTTTTGCACCTACGAAGAGGATACCGAGACGGTGTGGGTGCATGAGATGGCGCGATTCCAGGTCGGCGAGTCGCTGAAGGCGAATGACAACAGGGTGAAAGACATCCAGAGGCAGTTCGCCGAAATCCCAGAGGGCAAGATTCGGCGCGGGTTCTACGAGAGATATAAGGATGCCTATATCCTTAATAAGCCCCCTGGTGAGGCATCGGAAAGCAAGCCCCTTGCAAGCCCCTTGCAAGCCCCTTCGAAGCCAGGAACAGGAACAGGAACAGGAACAGGAACAGGAACAGGAACAGGAGCAGGAACAGGAGCAGGAGAGTCTGGTGCGCACACCGACGACCAGCCCGATCGCCGACGACCGGATGCGCCGCCTTCGGCGTCGCCGCGACTCGCGCGCGGCACACGCCTGCCTGCTGACTGGCAGCTGCCGGACGAGTGGGCGGAGTGGGCGCTTGCGGAGCAACCGACGTGGACGCCATCCCATGTGCGCCACGTCGCGGACTGCTTCCGCGATTACTGGACTGCCAAGGCCGGGCAGCACGCATGCAAGACGGACTGGCTGGCGACTTGGCGAAACTGGGTGCGCAGCGAAGGCGGCAGGACGAACAACCGGAGGACCATCCATGACGAGAGAGCCCACACAATCGCCGTGCTCACCGGCCGCGCCACGAGCGGGCGCATCATCGACATCCCGCCAACCGCTGCCAGCGGCCTGGATTGAGCGCATATTCGCCCGTCTGTCGGCCTTCTACGGCACGCGCTTCGCCGACGCTTGGCGCGGCTGCGACCTGGGGGATGTCAAGGCGGTATGGGCCTGCGAGCTGGCCGGCTTCACAGGGGAGGAGATCGCCAGGGGACTCGATGCCTGCCGGCTGCGCGACTGGCCGCCGACACTTCCCGAGTTCGTGCGTCTGTGCCGCCCGCCCATCGACTACGAACGCGCCTTCCTCGAGGCCGTCGAGCAGATGCACCGGCGCAAGGCCGGCAACGACCGGTGGAGCAACCCGGCGGTCTACTGGGCGGCGGTCGACATCGGCAGTGACCTGATGTCCCGCTCCTACCCGGAGATCAAGTCGCGCTGGCAGGCGGCAGTAGACCGCGCCGTCGATGGCGTGCGCTCCGGCGAGCTGCCGGCGGTCATCCCGCCGCGCTACGACGCCCTGCCCGCACCTGGCCGGCAGACCACGCCACAGGTGGCGGCACAGCATCTGACCGCCATCAAAGCGATGCTGGCCCGTAAGCCAACATCCACGCGGACATGCCCCCAGGACGCGCCAGAATCGCCTACGTTGAGTTCTGGATGCGCGGTGGCTACCATCGCATAGGGTTGCTGCAGATTGTCGATCCTAGGCGATTGTGACGCGAAATAGAGGCATGTCCGAGGGCGACGAAATCGGGAAATGTGACCTATGCCGGACAGGGGGTGTCCGATACCATCTCGGGCGCACATGCTGCCGGGTGCGTCTCCTGCTCGCCGAGCCGAGGAGGTCGGCGCGCATCGGGTGGCTGCAGTACTGGCGCGGGCAGAGTCCGGGCAGGGCAGATGTTGTGGAGAGGATCGTGCGGGAGATGTGGCGCAGATGATTTTGGAGGAATGGAAAATGGGTTTTTCGGATGAATATGTAAGGACGGGAAACGCTCGCTATGAGCGCATGGCAGTCGTCAAACGCATCATAAATGAGGCTACTGCTGCGTGTGAACGCGCAAAGTTGCAAGCAGACGATCTTGGCATTGATGCAGCAGGTATCGAAGATGCCCAGCGCGAGCTTAACGAAGCGTTCGTCAGGCTCGATACCGCGCGGTTCTTCAAGGATATGGAGGCAGTCCAAGAATATGCTAATTATTGTGCAAAATGTTGTGCGCAACGCTCAGTTTTAATGTGCGCGTCTGAGCACGCTAGCGCAGCAGAAATAGATGTCGTGCGAGGTTTGGCGTGTGCTATTGCGTCCGTCGCTGCAGCTTGGCTGACTTTAAGCAGAGCCGCGCTGACAATCAACATGGATGCAAGAGCCGAAAAACTTGGGATCAGGAAATGACATGGTCCGCGCGAGAGTGATCGCACGCGGCCGCATCAGTCCGGCGGTGCGCAGCAGCACCGAGGCGCAGTACGAGCAGGTGCTGGCGGCGCGGCTTGCGTGCGGCGAGATCGCCTGGTATCGCTACGAAGGGGTCAAGCTGCGGCTTGCAGACGCTACCTTCTACACGCCGGACTACGTTGTGATGCTGGCCGACGGCACCATGGAGGTGCACGAGGTCAAGGGCTTCTGGCGCGATGACGCCAGAGTCAAGATCAAGGTCGCCGCTGAGATGTACCCCTTCCGTTTCATCGCCGTCAGCCAGCGCCCGAAGCGGGATGGCGGCGGGTGGGAAATCGAGGAGATCGGGGCGTGACTCAGACGCCTTTCTCCGTGCTCTTCGGCGGATCGATGATGCCGTCCTGTATCCAGGTTAGGTATTTCCGAATGGCAATCCCGGCCTGCTTGGCGGTCGGCTCGGCAAACCCGGCCTCGCACATGGCCGCCATGAACCGCTCGATGCTGTGTTGGTCCTGCAACCACACGAGATGATGACGGGCCTCGTCTTCGGTGGCGAATTCCTGCCCGTCCGGCGTCACGTACCTGGTCACCGCTTGCATGGAATACTGCATGTTGGCCTCCTTACTTCCTTACCTGCTATCATAGCGCAGACATGTCCTGAAAGGAAATCGCAATGGAGTCATTCATCGAATTCATCTGGTGTCTGGAATTCCTGGTCGGCCTGTTGCTCGGATCGGCGCTCGGGCTGGTGCTGTCCGGCATGCTGATCGCCGCGAAAGACGTCGATGATGCTGCGGCGCCGGTGACGGACGAGGCACCAGGCGAAGTGCCGCGAATCGACTTCGCTGATTTCTTCAACAGGGCGCAGCGATAATGTTGACTTGCCAAACGCGTATTCCTATGCTAAATGCGGAATGCGCGGATTGCGCATAAGGACCGTCCGGAACGCAACCGGGTTACCAAACTGCGATGCTGGAGTGGTCACCAGCAGGCCGTTTTAGGGGTCGGCTCCCGGTTTTATAGGAGCCATTGCCATGACCACCATCATCACCCCCGACCTGGTCGCGAAGGAATTCGCCGACCTGCTGCACAACAACCTGTCTTTCGTGAAGCGCGTCAACCGCCAGTACGACGACACGTTCGCCAAATCCGGCGCCAAGATCGGTGCGTCTCTGCGCATCCGCAAGCCGGCCATGTACACGGTCGGACGCGGCCCAACCGTCACGCCGCAAGTGCACACCGAGCAGGTCGCCACGGTGCGCGCAACCATCCAATCGCACATCGCCGTGGACTTCCTGACGGCCGACCTGACGCTGCGTCTGAACAAGTTCTCCGAGCAGGTGCTGGAGCCTGCTGCGGCGCAGCTTGCCGCCATCATCGACTGGGATTGCATGCGCCTGGCGATGGGCATCTCCCCAGGCAACGACTACACCGGTACGGCCTATGTGCCGGAAGGCGCGACCGGCAACGTCGTCGGCGCTCCCGGAACGGTACCGGCATCCGCGCTGACCTGGCTTCAGGCCGCCGCCGTGCTGGACGAGGGCACCGCCCCGCGCGACGGCAACCGTTTCGCGGTGCTGAACCCGGCAACCAACGCCGCCACGGTCAACGCTTTGGCTGGCCTGCTCAACCCGACCGGCAAGGTCAGCGCGCAGTACTCCGACGGCGTGATGTCGCAGGGTCTGGGCCTGGAGTTCGCCATGTCGCAAAGTGTGCCGCTGTTGACGGCGGGCACGCACAACACGGCCTATGTGACCAACCATTCCTCCGGCATCACCGAGGGCCAGACTTCCATCACGGTGGCCACCGGCACCGGCACAATCGCCCAGGGCGAGGTGTTTTTCATCAACGGCATCTTCGCGGTCAACCCCGAGACCAAGCAGATCATCTACCGTCCTGACGGCATGCCCATGCCGCGCCCGTTCGTGTGTCGGGCCGCATACTCCGGCGGCGCCGGCAACGTGCTTCTCACCGAGCCGATCTTCACCGGGGTTTCCGGCGCGTTGCAAAACTGCTCGGCAGCCTCCGGAGCCGCCGGCATCTGGCACAACCAGGCCATCACCTTCGTGCAGGGCGCCAGCGTCGTCGGTATCCAGAACCTGGCTTTCCACCGCGACGCATTCGTGTTCGTCACCGCCGACCTCGAAGACGTCTCGGCGATGGGCGCATGGGGCGCGCGCACAGTGATGGATGGCATCTCGCTGCGGGTCGCCCGCCAGTGGAACGCACAGAACGACCGGGTGACCTGCCGCTTCGACGTGCTGGCCGGCTTTGCGACGGTGCGCCCGGAGTATGCCTGCCGCGTGCTTGGCTAACTGAGAGGAGACCGACATGCGCGCATTCACCTCTTTCATGCCGCGCGGCAATCTGCGCAATATCGGTGCGGTGGCGCTCAACCTCGACCCGCCGAGCGTCGGCGCAAACACGACAGGCACATTCACCGCGACTGTGCCTGGCGTTTTGCCCGGCGATATCGTGTTCGTCAACAAGCCGACCGCGACGACCGGATTGGGCATCGTCAATGCCTTCGTCTCCGCAGTCAACACGGTCACGATCCAGCTGATGAACAACACGGCCTCCGCCATCGATGCACCGCTCGAGCGCTACCTGATTCTGATCGTCCGCCCCGACCACGCGGCGAACGCGGCGTAGCGCCCCGGCCTACTGGGGCGCGTTGACTGGAGAGTCTAGGCATGTCCGATACGGAAGAGAAAGTCACGTCCCCGGAAACCGAGGAAATCGCAGCGGAACAACAGGCTGAACAGCAGTCCCCTGCCGAACAGCCGGCCAAGGTGGAGGCCCAGGCCGAAGCCAAGCCCGAAGCCAAGGCCGAGCAGCCGAAGCCGAAGGAACGCGCGCGCAGTGCCGACAGGATCAACGCCCTGTTGGCGCAGCGCGCGGAACTGCAACGGGAAGTCTCGCTGCTGAAAGAGCAGCTAGCGAAAGAGACCAAGCCGAAGCTGGAGGACTTCGACCACGACGTCGAACAGTACACCGAGGCGGCGTCCAAGCACATCGTCAAGGAGATGTACACCGACACGGTTGCGCAGAAGATCGAGGACATCAACAACGCAGCCATGCAGGAAATGGTCGCCACCTTCTGGGACGGCGCGGCCGACGCGCGGCAGCGGCTGCCAGACTTCGACAAGGTCGTCGCCGATCCCTCCAACACGTTCTTTGACGGCCCTGTCCTAGAATTGGTCGTCTCCGCCGAACACCCGCACGACATCGCCTACTATCTCGCCAACAACAAGCAGGACGCGCGACGTATCGCATCACTGCCGCCGCATCTGCAAGGCGCGGCGATTGCGCGGCTGGACATCGAGGTGGCAAGACGCGCGGCAGCAGCCGCCGCCAGTGCCGCCCCGCCGCCGCCGGCATCGCGCCCGACCGGGGCAGGGGTCGGTACCCAGGACTACAGCAGGATGAGTATGAGCGAGTTCCGCCGCTTGCGGGCGAAAGAGCGCGCCGAAGAGAAAGAGTCGCGGCGCTTCTGACGGAGGTCTGCCATGCCGATGAACACCGCGCAAGACCTGATCGATTCGGCCTTGCGCCTGGCGGGGTTGGTCGACCGCGACAGTACCCCATCGACCAGTCTGCGCCAGAACGGGCTCGATGCCCTGAACGGCATCATAGATTCCCTCGTGCTCAACCAGCTTGCCGTCTACCGATACGATGACGAGCAGGTGACGGTATCGGCTACCGAAACCAACTGGGGTCCGGGTAGCGGCGGCATCACCAGCACGCGCCCGGTCCAACTCATTGCCGGCCGCCTGGTAAGCGGCACGAGCGAGCTGCCGGTGCGGCTAATGGACATCGCAGAGTACCGGGCCTTGCCGGACAAGACGGCCGGGTTCGGCATGATCACGGCTCTGTCCTACGACCCGGCCATGCCCTACGGCAAGCTCTACGTCTTCGGCTCCACATCGGGCACGCTGAAGATCACGAGTCTCAAGCCGTGGACGCAGTATGCCGCGCTATCGTCCCCGCTCGATTTGCCCCCAGGCTATGTGCGCTACCTGCGCCACTCGCTGGCCGTCGAGATCGGCGCGGAGAACGAACGCCTGCCGAACATGGTCAGTGTCGCCATCGTGCGCGCAATGGAGCGGCAGATGTCCGTGCTCAACGCCCGGCCGGTCAAGATCAGCAACGACTGGATCACCTAGCGGGTGCCGACATGCTGGACGCCAGAGCGCTGCAAGGCGTTGGCCCCGCCCCAAGATCGCAGGTCACGCTACCGGCCTATGCCGGGTACGGCAACGTCGACGGGCTCATCACCAAGGATGACTTCCTGCTCAACTGCTACCCGGAGCAGCTGCCGGATGGGCGCACCTGCCTGACAACCAGGGCCGGCTATTCCGTACATAACCGCCCGCCCGGCGCAAATGCGACACCGCGCGGCATAACTTCCTTCAACGGCCACATATACACGGTCTTCGGTGATGTGTTGTATCGGGGGACGACGGCAATAGCCAATGTCGTCCAATCCGCCGACCAGATCACGAACAAGGTGTTCACGACCGGCTGGACATTCGTCAATGCCGGCATCGACGGATCGGGGCGCACCGACCCGTTCGGGAAGCTCGAGGCCTTCCGGCTGCGCAACACATCGACCAGCGATTCCACCATCACGCACTCGGCAATCACCGTCCCCGCCAACCAAAGGGTGTGGTTCGGGGTGTTCGTCAAGGACAATGCCGGACACACGACAGACGACGGGCACGTCCTGAAGCTGCGCGCCGAATTGACCGGCGGCACGGCCAAGACCTACGAGGCCAAGTTCAAGCCGACGGCCGGCTCGATTGGCACACACGAGATCACCGGCACGGCCGCCAATGGCGAATGCCTGATCAAGAGTGCGATGGGCGGGGGCTGGTATCTGTGCATCCTGCACATGACGACCGGCAACAACACCACGCTGACGGTTCGCATCGTCCCGTCCACCGGCACGAACCTGTCCGATTCCGACACCTTCACCAACGACCGCGGCAACATCTTCTATCACCCGTTCGTAGTCTTCACCACGACCGGCGCATCTGGGCAGGCATGGATGGAGGAGACCGGGATAGAAGATCGCTACCTTGCCGTGCTCGCCAACAATCAGCTCATGCTGGTCGGAACAGACGACATCCCATGGCCGGTGCGCGGGCTGCGCTACCAAACGGACGTGAAGGCAAGTGGGCTGGCTGCACTGGATGGCATGTTGGCCTTGCTGACGCGCAGCGGGTACCTGCTGCACAGCGAGCCTTACGAGCCGTTCAACTGGCACCCGAACGCTTACCTGAACGCGGAGTCGTTCCCGGACGAGGCGCTACACCTGGCGCGGCACATCAACTACCTGGCGGTCTTCGGGCGTCGCAGCATCGAGTTCTACTACAACGCCAAACTCGAAGAAGGCTCATCCTTCGGGCGCGTGGACGGGGCCATGCAGCAAATCGGGCTGGCTTGCACCAATGCCATCGCCAGTATCAAAGGTGTGCAGTTCTTCCTTTCCGACAAGCACGCCGTCTACCAGTTGGGCGAGACCAAACCGGCACGGGTGTCCACGCCCGCGATAGAACGCGCCATCGGCGCCAATCTGGCCAACCCGTGTACTGTCTACGCATCGTGCGTCGAGGCGGACGGGCATGTCTTCGCCATCTTCAACTTCACCTCTGACGGGATCACCCTGGCCTACGACGCTACTGCACAGGCGTGGATGTTCTTGCAGTACGGCGCGGGCGGCAACTACCGGCTCGGCATGGCCTCTCTGCACGACGGGCGCTACTACGCAATGGACACCTCTTCCGGGCACGTCTACCTCATAGGCGCAACAACACAGGATGTGACAGAGAACATCCGCGTGGAAGCAAGATCGTCCCGTGTCGACTTTGGGATACCGGGACGGAAGACGCTCGCCGGTGTCACCCTGGTGAGTTCGACCGGTACCGGCCTGATGTACTTCGACCACAGCGAAAACGGCTCGACCTGGCAGACCCGCTCATGGACGCCCGACCAACGCCATCACCGCGAGACCAGTCTTGGCCAGTTCGAGAGCCGCTACTTCCGTTGGCGCTACGAAGGAACGGAAAAAATCCAGCTCATCCAGGCGCACTTTGACATCGTGCGTTAGGCCATGGCCAGAATCGTCCCCCCGGTACACTTCCGCGACACGTCATCGCCGGGGTTCGTCGAATGGTTCAGTCGCTTCTACGAAATCTTCCGCCTGCGTCCTGCCAGATCGGCAGCCCATGCAGCCATAGCACCGGCGTTGGCCGGGACTCCTGCCGAAGGCTTTATCAACGCAGAACTCAAAGTTCCCGTCAGAAAAGGGCAACTCGTCACTATTTATGGAGCGGCTGGAGTACACTCCCCGACTGGAGAAGCACGCTGCAAAGTCATATTGCAGGTCGATTACACGGATGTCTTTATCACGTTTTCATCAGCTAGAACAGTTGCGGGGAATCACATATATATGGGGGTCGTGCGTTATATCATGAAATCGGACAAAAGCTACGATAAATTGAATGTCCGCATTGTGCTTCGCGAGGTATACAGCGTACACCGCCTGCTTCCATGCGTTTTGCTTGTGCGCGTATTCTGAGGGCGTAACATGCACCCGCCGCCTTACAAGAACCCGGAAATGGATGGAATGGAGTGGCGTGATTTTCTGCACCGCATGCAGGCTGAAAGCGCGCTTTTCTCTGACACCGGGCGCAGCGTAATGCCGGGGTTCAAGGGCGGGACATCGAGCACAGTGCTGTTCGAGACAGACCCAATGCCGGCAACACTCAATGTGTTGATACATTGGGGCGACAGATATGACGTTTCGCCTACCACAGGAACGACGCGGTTATTTGCCGGCAGCAGGGAACTGTTCAGCATTGCCGGGCTGCAGAACAGAGGCTGTTGGGTGGCCGAGGTCAAGCAGGGCGAGCGCATCAGGCTGACTTACTCCGAAGCAGTGATGCGCGACATGCACTACAGCGTGGAGCCTCTATAACCATGCCGGAACCATTACCTTCTCCGCATGCTGCCACCGCTGACCCGCGTTGGCGCGCATATTGGTTATCCCTGGTCAGTCAGCAAGGAAGGTCCAAGATCGTCGACGCCAATCCCCTGGTCTCGCCTACGTTCCTCAATCCGACTTCAGAAGTCACTGCGTTCGATGTCAATGTCGATGCACATGGCGAGATACTGATAGAGCTAAAATCAGACACATTTGGTGAGATCTATAGCTTATCCCCCTTTTTGATAACTCGAATGGCCAAAGGGACCCACAAGTTATACATCAACGGTCAATTGGTGCACCAGCTTACAGACAAACTATGCCATATGGTTTACTGGACTGAGGCCGAGGGCATCACCAACATCAGGCTGCGCAGCACGATTACATCACCTGACCCGCACATTTATGAAATTATATTCGGCTACGGCATCATTCACTACTGAGAAGTAACCATGCCAAGACTGATCCGCGACGAACGCCTCATTGGGGTGAACCAGCAACTCCAGGACGTTGTTCGCAAGGCAGTCACACGCGCGCCATGGGACATCCTCGTGGTCGAGGGGTTGCGCACGGTAGAGCGACAGAAAAAACTGGTCGAGGCCGGTGCGTCGTGGACGATGAACAGCCGGCACCTGACCGGACGGGCAGTGGACCTTGCGCCCTACATCGACGGGGGCCCAAGGTGGGATTGGCCGCTGTTCTACAAGCTGGCCGACGCCATGAAGACCGCCGCGCGTGAACTCGGCGTCGGCATCGTGTGGGGCGGCGATTGGCGCCCGCCGCGCAGGGACGGCCCGCACTTCGAGCTCAAGGCATGAGCACGATCACACTCCCGGCCTGGCTGGCGGAGCCCGAGCAGCTCAACGCCCGCATCGTGTGCATCTACGGCGGGCGCGGCAGCGGCAAGTCCTGGGGCGTCGCCAGGCGGCTGCTGCTCGACTCCATGCAGATGCGCACGCGCATCCTGTGCTGTCGTGAACTGCAGGTCTCGATCCGCGATTCGGTCTTGCAATTGCTGCGCGAGCAGATCACCAAACTCGCGCTCGACCAATACTTCGACGTCGGCGAGACATACGTCCGCTGCAAGGCGACCGGCAGCGACTTCATCTTCAAAGGGTTGCGCAACAACGCTTCCGAGATCAAATCGACCGAGGGCATAGGCCGGTGTTGGGTCGAGGAAGCGCAGGCCGTATCGGAAGAGTCATGGGATTATCTCCTGCCGACGATCCGGGACAAGAACGCGCGCATCTACATCACCTTCAACCCGCGCTACGACAGCGACCCGACCTACAAGCGGTTCGTGGCCAACGACTACCCCGGCTGTTACCGGCGGCTCGTCAACTACACGGACAACCCGTGGTTCCCGGAAACCTCGATGCCTGAGCAGGTCGCCTATCTCAAGGCGACGGACTACGACGCCTATCGGCACATCTGGCTTGGCGACACCATCGTCCAGAACCGGGCGCAGGTCATCGCCGACAAGGTCGAGGTCAACCGCTTCGAGCCGGCGATGGACTGGGACGGTCCCTACTTCGGGCTGGACTTCGGTTATGCCGCAGACCCAACGGCTTGCACGAAATGCTGGATACACGGGCGCACGCTGTACGTCGAACACGAGGCCTACGGCCTGCACGTCGACATGGACGCGCTGCCGTCTTTCCTGGACACGGTGCCTGACATCCGGCGCTACACGGTG
>Ga0209207_1000812_pt1 | contig 16761 bp, 11 predicted proteins | sample SaghotsprinmetaG_FD_184140 | JGI IMG/M metagenome (GOLD analysis project Ga0209207, IMG submission 184140) | Hot spring microbial communities from South Africa to study Microbial Dark Matter (Phase II) - Sagole hot spring metaG (SPAdes) (version 3) | ecosystem: Environmental > Aquatic > Thermal...
TGGTACAGCAGTTCGGCAAGACGCTGGACACAAGCCTTCAGTTCTTGCTGGTCTTCGGCAGACATCATGGGGCTTAGCTCTATAATTTAGACACTTCTCTCTATCCTCATTTTTCTCTCAAAAAAGTAAACTGCTCCCCTTTAGGCTGGATGGTAGACTTTGATAGTCTATTATAGACTATCATTATTTGCTTGAAATTCTCCTTTTTCTTAGCACCAGATCACAACTTGCCTGAAATGCCCTACACCTATCTCTATCCTCGACCAGCCCTAACTGTTGACTGCGTAGTATTTGGGCTAGATGATGAGGATTTGAAAGTGATATTGATTCAGCGGGATTTGCCGCCCTTCTCTGGCCAGTGGGCGCTCCCTGGGGGATTTGTGCGGCTGGAGGAAACCCTGGATGCAGCAGCCCGCCGGGAGTTACAGGAGGAAACGGGGTTGGAGGACGTATTTCTGGAACAGTTTTATGCCTTTGGTAACCTCGATCGCGATCCGAGGGAGCGGGTCGTTAGTGTGGCCTACTACGGCCTGGTGAATTTGCGCAACTATCGGGTCCAAGCCACCACCGATGCGCGGGATGCGGCCTGGTTCCCCGTACAACAATTACCCAACCTCCCCTTTGACCATAATCAAATTGTGGCTATGGCCCACGATCGTCTGCGTACTAAAGTTCGCTATGAACCGATTGGCTTTGAACTCCTACCGAAAAAATTCACCCTCACCCAACTGCAAACCCTCTACGAAAAAGTCCTTGGTCAACGCCTAGATAAACGCAACTTCCGCAAAAAAATCCTCAAAATGCACCTACTTATTGAATTAGATGAACTTGAACAGAACGTCCCCCACCGTGCCGCCCGCCTCTACCAATTTGACCAGCAAAAATATCACCATCTCAAACAATCTGGCTTCAACTTTGAGCTTTGATTTGAATTTTGAATTTTGAATTTTGAATTTTGAATTTTATAAACCTTCTTCTCTAATCCATACCTGCCTATCCCCTTTGCCTTGGTGTCTTTGTGGTTCTCAACACCGTTTGTTCCAAAACCATTTTCCGAACCCCCTGGGGAGTCCTCCTCCTGGCGATCGCCCTGGGAAGTGGACTCCGTTTCTGGCACCTCGCCGCCAACCCCCTCTGGCTCGATGAAATCCTAACCGCCCTATTTAGTCTCGGCCAAAGCTATCAAGTGGTCCCCTTGGAACAAACCATAGGCTTCCCCGATCTGCTCAACCTGTTTCACCTGCAACCCAGGACCTGCGCGGCGATCGCCGCCACCGTCACCCAGGAATCGACCCATCCCCCCCTCTTTTTCTGTGTCCTGCACCAATGGCTCACCTGGCTTGCCCCAGCATCGGATCTGACGAGTCTCACCTGGCAACTGCGATCGTTCCCGGCCCTCATGGGTGTCCTCCTGATTGGCCTGCTCTACTGCCTGAACCGGGTTGCATTTGACCAACGGGCTGGCGTTTGGGGAGCGGTGCTGATGGCGGTGTCCCCCTTTGCGGTCTATCTTTCCCAGGAAGCCCGACACTATACGTTGCCAATGGTCTGGCTGACGCTGGCCCTGATTTGCCTGATGCAGATGCAACGGGATCTCTATCAATCTCAGCGCTTTCGTCCGCTCTACTGGTTGGGTTGGGCGATCGTCAACAGTTTAGGACTCTATACTCACTACTTTTTCCTCATGGCCGTGGTCGCCCAAGTGGGGGTACTGCTAGGCCGATCGCTCTGGGAACGACGGTGGCTCACCCGGTGGCAATTAGGGGCGATCGGGTTGGCGATCGCGGGCATCGGACTCAGCTACTGGCCGTGGCTAGCAACGTTACAGGGCCACGCCGATCGCGGCGAAACCAGTTGGCTCCAGTTGGCGAATCCTTTGGCCCCGATTTATCAGACCGTGTTGACCTGGGTAGCAATGGTGATTGCCCTGCCTGTGGAGCATCAGCCCTGGTGGGTGGTGGGGCTATCAGGCATACTGACGCTGGGATTTTTGGTTTGGTTGGGTCGCGTGGCCAGTCGTGGGGGCATGAGCCTCTGGAAGACACCCAATACCCATCTAGAAACCTGGACCTTATTGGGCTTTATGGTGCTCATTTGGCTCCAATTTGGGACGATCGCCTATGGCTTAAATCGGGATATCACGATTGCGCCCCGCTACAGCTTTGTCTACTATCCGGCAGTGTGTGCCCTCTTAGCTGCCGCCTGTCGGCAAGGGGTCATTCCCAACAATGGGGAAAGGTTAAATCCTTCCGTGCATCCCTCAAGGATCAATCGGGCAAAGCTCTATAATCGTCTATTCCCGATCGCCTTTTTAACCCTCTCGTTACTCAGCAGCCTCTGCGTGATCGGGGGGGTAGCCTTTACCAAACCGTTTCAGCCGCAACAGGTGGCCCGTCATTTGGGATCGGAACCGGAACAGGCGTTGATGATCGCGATCGGCTATCAAAACTTTCAGGATGTGGCCCTGGGCCTCAGTTTTGCCCTCGCGTTACCGCCCTTTTATCCCCAGACGGATAAGGCTGCTTTCGCCTTTCTCAAACGTATTCCCAATTACGACGGCGCATGGCAAACCCTCGCCACCTTACCCCATCCCCCTGCGCCGTTGAACCTGTGGGCCATTAGTCCCGAACTCCGCCGCCGAGATTATCCTGGCCAATTAACCCTTTCGGGTGGGGTGGTTTGCGCGATCGACCCGCAACAACATTACCGGATCGGTATCCCCTACCAACGGTATCACTGTCTTAACTTCCTGGCGAAAACAACCCGGCCAACCCGAAGTCTGTAGAAACCTTCCTATTTTTTTATCACGGACTGCGGCGCACCGAACAAATAATATTTGCAATATTTGCATCATCAATAGGGCGAGTATTACCAACTTTAATCATTAATCGGGAGATTGACGAACTATGGCTAGGTCATTCGCGGAGATCTTGCACGGAGGACCCGTGAACCTTGAGGAGGTGCAACGGGTCAGAGAGGTTTTGATCTTCGAGCGGGAACAATTCACGCCCAAATTTATTAAGTTTGCCTGTTTGCTCGTGCTCGCTGCCTGCATCGCCACCTTCGGACTTCTGGGGGACTCGGTGGCCGTCATCATCGGTGCGATGATTGTAGCCCCGTTGATGCTACCGATCATGGGGTTGGCGTTCAGCGTCGGTATCGGCGATCGCCGATCCATGATCAACACGTTGCTCGTCAGCCTCGCCGGGATTGCAATGGCGGTGGCAGTGGGATTTGCACTCACGCTGCCCATTGCCGGGGTTATCCATCCGGAGGCCATCCAGCAGGTCATGGTCCGCACATCACCGCACTTACTCGATCTCATGGCGGCGCTGGCCACGGGCTTGGCCGGAGCCTTCGCGATCGCGCGCAAGGATGTTTCTGACACGCTGCCCGGTGTGGCCATCGCGATCTCGTTGGTGCCCCCCCTGGCAAATGTGGGGATTCTGTTGGCGCTGGGTCAACCCGGCCTCGCCGCCGGTAGCCTGCTGCTCTTCGTGACCAACTACGTGTCCATCCTCCTCACGGGCGCACTGGTTTTTACCGTGATGGGTTTCCGGCAGGTTGCTTTGTCGCCGTTAGACACGCGGGCACAGCGCCGAGCGTTGACGATCGCCCTCGTCGGCTTTTTGATCATCGGCATTCCCCTCTCGATGGCCAGTTATCAACTGATCATGACCAACACGATCGCTGCACGTACCTACACCCTTAGCCAAGAATGGCTCAACGGTTCCGGCTACCGGGTCCTGTCGGTCGATGCCGAAACGGCGGACGGAACGGTGAACCTCCTCCTCTTGGGCGGCGGGGAACTGCCGCCGCTGAGCAAACTGGAAGATCTCACCCGTGGCCTCCTGATTGGCCGCACCGTTCGCGTGAAGGTGGTTGAATCCCAAACCTTTTATGTCGGGACGTAGTCGCGCTGAAATGGGGTTAACTGGCAGTCCATTGGACAGCCGGGACGGCTATCTCACAAGGGCTGCTAATCGCCGGGACGTTGGCCCGTAAAAGACTTTGACAGCCGGGGGCACTATCGCGCAAGATTGAATCCAAGTACGCGAGGGGTTGAGATGAAACAGCCACAATGGCGACAATCCAGACGCCGCCTCTGGTTATTTGGCTTGGGTCTCCTGCTCGTGTTGGGACTCACCCTCGGTCGTAGCCAACGCGCCTGGACCCTGGATGCGGCTCAAGCTCTCTATGAGGCCGGACGCTATCCTGACGCGATCGCCGCCTTGCAGCAGACGATCGCGACCACCCCCCCCAACAGCCCCGAACAGGCCGCTGCCTTCAGTAACCTCGCCCTCGTCTATCGGGAATTGGGGCAACTCTCCCAGGCCGAAACCGCGATCGCGCAAAGTATCGCCAGCCTACGCAACCGCCCAGCAACCGCCGACCTCTTGGCCCAGGCCTTGCTCATCCAGGGCCAACTCCAACTGCGGCGGGGGGATGCGGAAACTGCCTATGCCACCTGGCAGGAAGCCACCCAACTGGCCCAAACGGCTAACCAGCCCGCCCTCGTTCTCCAGGGACACATTAACCAGGCCCAAGCGTTGCAAACCCTGGGTCTCTATCGCCAAGCATTGCGGGTCCTCACCCAGGCCCAAGCCCACCTCGCGACGGTGACCGATCCCCGACTGCGGGTAACCGGGGAGCGATCGCTGGGGAATACGTTACGCGTGTTAGGTGACTTCGATCGTGCCCGTGCGGTTCTCCAGGAGGGTTTAGCCCAAGCCGAACAGGCCCAACTGCCGAACGAGATCAGTGCCACCTTACTGAGCTTGGGGAATACGGCCCAAGCGGCCAACCGGCTTCAGGAGGCCCTAGGGTTTTACCAACGGGCGGCGGCGACGGCTCCCCACCCCCAGGCGCAAATTCAGGCCCAACTGAACCAACTGGCCCTGTTGATTGATCTGAACCAACTCGAGCACGCCCGCACGCTGCTGCCCACGGTTACCCAAAGTCTTGCCCATTCGCCGACCACGCGATCGACCCTAATGGCGCGGATCAACCTAGCCCATAGCCAGATGCGTTTGGGGAGTCTAGGGGCAACCCCGTTGTTGATCACCACCGCCCAACAGGCAACTGCACTGGGCGATCGCCGCTCCCAGTCCGAGGCCCTGGGGGGATTGGGGGAAACCTACGAACGTGCCCAGCAGTGGCCGCAGGCACAACGGGTCACCCAGGAAGCATTGGCCATTGCCCAAGCAATCGGCGCGTCGGAGATTGCCTACCGCTGGCAGTGGCAATTGGGTCGAATTCTCAAGACCCAGGGGGATATCCCAGGGGCGATCGCGGCCTATAACGAAGCAGTGAACACCCTGCAAGCCTTGCGCAGTGATCTGGCGGCCATTAGTGCCGATGTCCAGTATTCCTTCCGGGAACAAGTGGAGCCGATTTATCGGCAATTGGTGGGCCTTTTATTAGAGCCAACCATTGATGCCACGGGACAACAGGTACCCGCCAGTCAGGCCAACCTCAATCGCGCCCGCCAGGTGATCGAATCGCTCCAGGTGGCGGAGTTGGATAACTTTTTCCGGGATGCCTGTGTGGATGCCCAACCCCGTGACATCGATCGCCTGGACCCCAAAGCAGCGGTGATTTATCCGATCATTTTGCCCGATCGCCTAGAGGTGATTCTGGCCCTGCCCCAGCAACCCTTGCGCCAGTACACGACGGTCATCTCCCAAGCCGAAGTCGGAGAGGTGATCCTGGATTTCCGCTTGAATCTGCTCGATCGCATCGAGGGTACCAGTGAGCCACTCACCCAGGTCTACGATTGGTTGATCCGACCAGCCGCGGCGGATCTGGCCGCCAGTGGGGTGGAAACCCTGGTGTTTGTGCTGGATAGTGTGATGCGCAATATCCCGATGGCGGCGCTGTCGGATGGTGAGCATTTCCTGTTGGAGCAGTACACCATTGCTGTGGCTCCGGGGTTATATCTGCTGGATGCCCGTCCCCTGGCGGCGCAACGGTTGCAGGTTTTGGCGGGGGGCCTGAGTGAAGCACGGCAGGGATTTGAACCCTTACCGGGGGTCGCAGCGGAGTTGGCAACGATCGCGGCGGCGGTCCCCAGTCGCACCCTGTTCAATGAAACCTTCACGGCCAAAGGCTTTGAGCAAACCCTTGGTCAACACCCCTACCCCATTGTCCATCTGGCAACCCACGGCCAATTCAGTTCCGAGGCATCGGATACCTTTGTTCTGACGTGGGATAGTCGCATCAATGCCCAGGAGTTAGATACCTTCCTGCGCGGGCAAACCCGCGATCGCAAAAGCGCGATCGAACTCCTGGTGCTCAGTGCCTGTGAGACGGCGCGGGGCAACGATCGGGCGGCCCTAGGATTAGCGGGGGTAGCGGTCAGAGCCGGGGCACGGAGTACGATCGCGTCGCTGTGGCTGGTGAGTGACGAAGCGACGAGCTTGATGATGAGCCGTCTGTATCAAGAATTGGGGAATCGCCAACAAACGAAGGCGGCGGCGCTGCGACAAGCCCAACTGAGCGTCTTACAGGATGGCCGGTTCAGCAGTCCCTACTATTGGGCCGCCTTTATCTTGGTGGGCAATTGGTTATAGGGAGAGGCGAAGCGGATGAGTCCCGCGACCCAAGGAAAGAGGCGGGAGAAGTGAGAGAAGAGATTCTCTTCTCTCTATCCTCACTTCTCTATCCTCTGTCCCATTGTCCTCACCCCCCAGCCCCCTCTCCCAGACGGGGCGAGGAGTACGGCATCATCAAGGGTTTAGGCCCCTCTCCCTGGGGGAGAGGGGTTGGGGTGAGGGTCATCAAACTGACGTTAAGATGGGATGGGGGCAGTTGAAGTGCCCCAACCGTCGAGATAACACTGCTTGGGAGCGCAAAAGGTTGATGTTTTGAGGTGCCCTGATTTAAAACCGGAGATGCATCGGCAAACTGGCCGTCTGGGCTTCCGACTCAAACACCACCTCCTCCACGGCTCCGGGTTCCCCCAACCGCTCATCCTTGCCATCGTTAAAGCTGAGTAGCACCGCCCCCGCATCCCCGGCCCGGACAACAAGCTGCTGGTTGGCGGCCCATTGCTGGTTCGCTCCCGGTGGGAGGACCCCCTCAAAAGCGGTTTGACCGTCCGCCACCACCCGAATCCAGGACGGGGAGACCAGGGTGACCCGTACCCGCAGCGGCTTGCCGGGGTCAGATTTGGGGACTCCGCTCTGAACGGTGGCAGGGGATTCTGGCGGCGTTGACGTGGGTCGATCCTCCTGTGGAGACGCTGCGCGATCCTCTTGGGGAGACGCTGCGCGATTCTCCTGTGGAGACGCTGCGCGATTCTCCTGTGGAGACGCTGCGCGATTCTCCTGTGGAGACGCTGCGCGATTCTCCTGTGGAGACGCTGCGCGATCGGAGGTGGGCACGGCTTCCGTTGAACTGGAGGTTTGGCCCGTTTGACCGATCGGCGGATTGACCAGGGACGAGAGGCTATTCACGGCAAACACCACCACCACAATGTAGAGCAGGTAGAGGTGAAACGGGCGCAGTTGAGCAACCGGCAGCCCTTGCCAAGCGAACCGCCGTCCCTCCGCCCGAAGGATATCGCCCGTGGGAAACTGCTGGGCCAAGGAGGCACCCTCCAGCCCAAGGGCCTCGGCAAAGCGACGAATAAACCCCTGGATATAGACTGGCTCTGGCAGGGCCTCCAGCCGCCCTTCTTCGATCGCCTGCAACAGCCGCGCTTGCACCAGGGTTCTGGAGGCGACCTCCTGAAGGGAGAGCGCTTGTTGTTGCCGCACCTCGGCCAAATAGGTCCCGATCGCCGCTAGTTGCTCTGCTTGTTGTTGATGTAATGGCAAGCTGCTTTTCCGCATTTTCCCACGCTTTTTCATAGCCTGCGCTCCTCACTCGCAGTCAATACGCCGAATACCCGATACGCCTTTGGCGTCACGAAGCTATCGCAAACCCGTTGGGATTCGCGTTTCAGGGCCTTAATTTCTGGCTCAGTCAGCGATCGCCACTGGCCAGACGGCAGATTGCCTAATTGAATTGGGCCAATCGCCCATCGCTTTAGGTGAAGCACTGGATGCCCCAGTTGTTCAGCCACACGCCGAATTTGTCGATTACGGCCTTCACACAACGTGATTTCCAAACAGGTCCGGGCCGGGTCCGGGCAATGTGCTAGGACCCGCACCTGGGCTGGCAAGGTTTTGCGACCCAGGAGAACAATTCCCCGTCGCCACTGTTGCAGGATTGCCGCCGAGGGATTACCCTTAACCCACACTTGATAGGTTTTGGGCACGTGGTGGCGTGGATGCGTTAGGTAGAACGTGATCGAGCCATCATTGGTGAGCAAAAGAGCACCCGTCGAGTCGGCATCCAATCGACCCACGGGATGGAGGCCCTGTTGTTGCCACTGGGTAGGCAGCAAGTCCAAAACCGTCGATCGCCCCTGGGGATCACGGCAGGTAGACACCACACCTGCTGGCTTATTGAGCAACAGATAACTGAGTTCCGGAGTGCCATAGTGCTGTAACTGCTGACCATCGATCGTAATCACGTCCGCCTCTGGGTTTGCCTTTTGGCCGACGTGGGCCGTCACCCCATTGAGTTGCACCCGTCCCGTCAGGATCATCATTTCAGCCTGACGTCGGGAGGCAATGCCTCGCTGGGACAGAATTTTTTGCAGCCGTTCTTCCATAAGCGGGGATGAGTCAGACTCCTATTGCACAGTCATTTGCACAGTCATAATGTTCCCTACTACCTATCGCCGGTTTTCTCGGGCCGGTGCCTTAATGCTGGTGCCTTAACGCCGGTTTCCTAACGCTGGTTTCCTAACCTCTGGTACCGGTTTCCGCTTCCCCATCACCTAACCAACTCCCTACCTGTTTCCTCATCGCACGGGTTGATCCTAACCGCTGGGGTGGCCGTGATGGCGGATGGCCCCTAGACACCCTTCGGTTTCTGGTCACCCGCTGGCTACCCTCGCAGTTCGCTGTTCTATATTCAACCACGGGAGTAAAGCAATGTTAAGCATTCTTTCCCATCTCCTCGCAAATTTTCTGTTCAGCACGGTGACTTTCCTAACCCGGACGGGGTTATTGACGGCGGTTGAGGCTAGGGGGGGCTGGCGGCGATTGGGGCAAAAACACTTGGAGCCATGCGCCACCGGTTTGGGGATGGTTACTGGCCCGGACAACCCCTTGGTGAGCCTCAACAATTTGACGCACGATCGCCAGCCCTAAGCCGCTACTCCCGCCAATGGCGGGCTGCGCCTCTCCTGGCGCCGCTAATTGGGTTTCGGTCGTGGGCCATGACGGCGAGGCGGGGTGGACGAGGGGTGGCTGGTCTAGCTCCCGCGTGCGATCGGTGCGCGTCCGTGAGGGATCAGCGCGATAAAAACGTTCAAAAATGCGAGGGAGATCACCGTCAGCAAAGCCCTGGCCACTGTCGATCACATCGATTTGTACCCACGTCGGCGATCGGGCGATCGCGGGGGCGGGCAGGGGGATCGTGTCCGTACTGAACGCGGTGGCTGCCCGGATTTGCGTCTGGATCACGACGGTTCCTGCCAAGGGACTGTACCGAATACTATTATCAAGCAAATTTGTCATCACCCGATAGAGGCCGGAATAATCTCCCCACAGCATTAGGGGGGCCGGTCCCTGGTACTCCAACTGGATCTGCCGCGTTTGGGCCAGGGGATCAAGGTTATGACACACAGAATGGATGAGATCCGCTAGATCTAAGGTGATGCACTGGAGACAGGTGCCAGCCCCCCGTTCCAATTGGGACAAATCCAGCAGATCCTGTACCAGGGTGCTCATGCGGATCACCTCCTGGATCACCCGATCGGCCCAGTGGTGTAGGGCAGGGTCCAGCCGATTCTGAATCGTTTCCATCACCAGCCGGATTGAGGTCAGCGGGGTTTTGAATTCGTGGGCCAGGTCGGAAAACGCCCGATCGCGGTGTTGTTGCAGTTGCAGCACCTCTTGACGATCTTCGAGGAAAACCCCCACCTGTTGATTGGCTAAGGGAAAGGCCCGCCCCCGTAGGCGCACGATCGGTGTCAGCGCAGGCGTGGACGGCGCGATCGCTAAGTGGGACAGGTGCAGGTTCCACTCATGGGTCGTGGGCTGTTGGGTTTGGCGGGCCTGGGCAATCAACTGATCCAACTCATAGGAGCGCACCACCTCCAGCAAGAGGCGCGGTTTGGTTGCAGCCCAAGTGTGGATCTGGAGCAACTGATAGGCTTCTGCATTACACCAAACCAGTCGATCCTCCGCATCCACTTGCAAATAGCCAACGGGGGCCTGATGCAGGATGTGCTTTTGGGTTTCTAGGGCGTGTTCCAGTTCAACGGAGCGTTGCTTGTGGAGGTTAATGGCACCGGTCAGGCGGGAGGTGAGCGGGAGGGCAACCTGGAGGGCATCGGGCTTTAAATCCTGAATGAGCGATCGCAGCTTGCGATCGAACCGCCAGTGATAGACCAAAAGGCAGAGAATCCCGATTGCGAACCCGGTCAGGAAGGCCAATAGCACACGTCCAGTCCTGGTAATCTTGATGGGTGATCCGAACGCTTTAAACCCGCGTTAGTCTCTGTACTCAACGCCTGCTGCTATGATAGCGTGTTGCCCTTAGGTCGGCGGGCTGCCGTCAGCCCCACCGCTAACCCGCCCCTCGCCAGGCTAACCAAAACGGTAGCCAAAGCCGCGCACAGTCACGAGGTAGGCCGGGTTGCTCGGATCAATCTCTAGCTTTTCCCGCAGCCAGCGGATATGCACATCCACCGTTTTGCTGTCGCCCATAAAGTCCGGCCCCCAGACCCGTTCGAGCAATTGTTCCCGTGACCACACCCGCCGGGGATAACTCATGAATAACTCCAAGAGGCGAAATTCTTTGGGCGAGAGGTTTACTTCGGCCTCCCGCACCAACACCCGACATTCCTGGGGATACAGGGCAATGTCTTGAAACCGGAGGGTGGTGGGTTCACTTTGGGTTTGGCTCAGACGTTGGCGACGCAGCAGGGCGCGACAGCGGGCCACTAACTCGCGCATCCCAAAGGGCTTGGTCAGGTAATCATCCGCACCCACTTCTAAGCCCACGACGCGATCGGTCTCCGATCCCCGCGCACTCAGGATCAAAATCGGCACATTGTTGCCTTCCCGCCGCATCAACCGGCAAAGATCCAAACCATTGATACCGGGCAGCATGAGGTCGAGGATCATCAGGTCAAACTGGGGAGAACCCGATCCCCCCGCCGGGGGGTGCCCCAACCGGTCACGGGCATCTCCTAGGGAGGGGGCATAGGCACCTTGGGCCAAGGTCAGGGCTTGCCGCCCATCGGCAGCGACGATCACCTCGTACCCCTCTTCCCGCAAGGCCAGGGCGATCGCTTCGCGAATTAACGCCTCATCCTCGACTAACAAAATCCGCCCAAAGTTAAGACTGGTGTCTGGTTTGGCGGCTTCTAGTAACGGCATAACTCTCAGTTCTCAGCAGGTTTAGGCCCCATGCTGTCGGCCCAGGATTAGTCCCTTTCCCGCACCACAAGGCTGATCGCCACGATCACTGCGATCGCATCACCGCTATCCTAGCACCTGCCCTTGCCGCTACAACCGGGCTTAATCGAGGCTTAACCGAATCCCTTGCCCAAGTTTAATCCGCTAGCTTAACCCGGCTTTGCCCATCTCTGATACTTACTGTACTAACACTTACTGTACTAAGTAGGCACTCAGTGGCCGAATTCATTCAATCCCAATTAAACCCCCTGATTAAACCAAAGGGCCTAGGCATGGCCCTCACCCCCAGCCCCGCTCCCAGAACGGGCAAGGGGAGCGCGATATACCACCAGCGTTGTGCAGCGATCGGTCCCCCTTCTCCCCACTTGGGAGAAGGGGTTAGGGGATGAGGGGCTTCGGTCTAATGACACCCGCCTACTTAGGCTTAACCCACGACCTGCATCGACTGAATGCGCCACTCGCCATTCTGACGGATCAGGGAATAGCGCACCCGCAGCGTGTCCTGGTAGGAGGAGGCTTCATCTAACCGGCCATTCTGGTAAAAAGCCGCCTTTTCCCGCACTTGGGCTTCCACTTCCGCCTGGTCCGGATTATTGGGGTCCTGGGTGACCGCATCCACCTGCACCGTATGCTCATATTCCCCGTGCCAGTTATCCCGCTTGGCCCCCTCGGCTTGTTGTTGCCACTGGCTCAGGGCCGGTTCCGTCAGGATTGTGGCCAGGGTTTCGGTGGCATGGCCAGGCCCCAGGGCTTTAGCTTTGGTGGTCAGCCAGGTGTTGATTAACCAGGTGGCGGCTTCCTTGTCTAGGGGACCCTCCATTGCAGGACGGAAAGCGGCACTCCCTGGTTCGGGGAAGCTAAAGAGGGGGGTATCGAGGGGAATCTCCGCTTGTTCTGGGAGCAGTTGGGGCCCAGAGAGGGCGCGAAAGACCCCCGCCAGCCACCCATAGGTGGCCCGCGCCAACAGGAGGGTCCCGCCAATCACCCCGATTCCCAGGAGGCCCACCAGCACCAGCCGCCCCAATCGGGGCATGGGGGATGCGGTCGATCGCCCTGGGCGACGGGGGGGTGGGGCATCGTCGCGGATGGCATACTCCTGGGGTAGGGCACTCGCATCGTCAACGGCGGCAGCACGGGAGGCCTGGGTAAAGCGGGACAACTGCTCGGTGGCTGAGCGACTAAACCGTCGTCGGCTGTGATTGGCGTTGCGGGAAGGTTCACTGGCCTTCATTCCCGCTACGACCTTAGACTCTGGGTTAGGGGGTGGGGTGTGGGCTGTGACCCGCTGGGAATCATCCCGATAGTCAGAGACTATGGGGAGGGTCGGTGCAGCGGGCGGTGGACTGAGTTCGGAGGGGACCTGCTCCAAGGGCGGTGGCGTGATCAGTTCGGGGTTATCCCAGGCGTGAGCCGCTGGGGCAACCGGGGGCTGCGATGGCTTCCCGGCGCCCAAGGGGTATTGCATTGCCGTTCGCTCACTAAAGCGATCACGGGGGGGTGGGGTCAGGCTGGCCGCGACCGGGGTCCACTCATCCGCAACCTCCCGATCACTGGGCAGCGCTTCGAGGTAGGTTTGCACTTCTTCATTTGCGAAGTAGACCTTCAGTTGGGCAACCTGCGTTGCTAAATCCCGAAAGTGGGGGAAGACCTCCTCCTGTAACCAGCGTTCGCTATACAGGCACAGTCCAGGTAATAAATCCGGTGATCCCTGGGAGTGATCGCGAATGAAGGCGATCGATTCGTATTCTTGGCTGAGTTCCAGGGCACGACTAGCCGCCTCCGTCTGCCCCAACAGCAGGGCACAAACGGCCTGCTCCAGATGTACATCCTGACGGACACTCAGCCGCAGTAAGTGTTGTTTGGCCTGTTGGATGAGGGCGGGCTGGCACTCAGCGAAGCCCCTGGCAATCAGGGTATAGACGGCCAGGTAGGTGGCCACGGCGGAGGGCCGTCGCGCTTCGGTTTCGAAAAGGGCTTGCTGTTCAGCCACGGTCAGATAGTCCCGAATTTGTTGAATAAACCGGAGAAAGTCATCGACCGTGAGGCCCGAATGGTCATTGCCCGTGCCATCAATGCCCCCCCGTTCCTGAAGCATTTCCTGAAGCAGTTGCAGCCCCTGCTGGCGTTCACTGGCGTTGGCTTCCGGTAGGGCCAACAGTTCCAGAATGCGATAGGGTCGCAATTTATAGAGATCGGCCTGGATTTCACCGCGCACCCCGGCAAACACTCCCTCTTGTAACAACAGGGTTTGGCCCGATTGCAGGGAATCCGCCGCCCGTTCGTATTGTCCCTGTTGCCACTGTTCCCGGCCCAGTTCCAGGTAGGCCAATGCCAAGGTCAGGATCACGTCCGATCGCGCGAGATCAGGGGCATCGCTCGCCTCCCGTGAACGGCTAGGCAGGGTCAGCAGTTGGGGTCGCGCCAACTTGAGGATCAGATCATACTCACCCAACTCGTACAGGATCAGCAAAGCGCCGGGGATCTGGGCCGACTCGACCTCCAGCAAGGGGGGTGCCACGGGTAAGGGCGGGGTGGGCGGCGCAACCGGGGTGGCGATGGCCTCTACTGCTGTCTCTCCTTTTTCTGACGCTAGGGGGGACCCCTCCACCGCCGCCGCCGCCGCTTCCGTTGGCACGGAGGCGGTCACTGACTGGCCCCGCAAGCAGGCATCATAAAGCTGGCGCTGCTCCGCATTGGCTAGCACCGCATAGGCTTCGTCTAAGAGGGCTTTGCGACCCGCGATCGCCGCTTCCGAATACTCCCGGCGGGGCAACTGGAGGGCACGATCGTGGTGTGCCTGTTGCAGTTGCTCTAAGGTGGCTTGCGGGGGTAAACCCAGAATGCGATAGTAGTCGAGCGGGATGCGCACAATCTATGTCCCTAACAGTCCAAACGTCAGCCTTGCCTACCCACATCCAAGTGAGGCTGGGTCAACACCGTCAAGCGAATGCTGAACGAAACAGTCTTTGAAACAGTCCTTACTGAGCATACACGACCCGAATCGTGCCAATATCATAACGCGTATCTTTTGAATTGAAAGGTCATCAACCGGATCGGCTGTATCGGTCAGCTTGGCAAGGTTCGCCGAACCTGGGTTCATCGGGCCTCAGTTCACATTGCTTAAGGGAACACGGAAATGCTACAAGAGCGAACATTACCAGAATTTGACACGGCCTCGGTTCAGATCACCCGCGAGGAGGGGCTGATCTTTTATGAGGATATGGTCTTGGGGCGTTTGTTTGAAGACAAGTGCGCTGAAATGTACTACCGGGGCAAAATGTTTGGCTTTGTCCACCTCTACAATGGTCAGGAAGCGGTTTCCTCCGGCATTATTCGTTCCCTGCGCCGGGATGAGGACTTTGTATGCAGCACCTATCGGGATCATGTCCATGCCCTGAGTGCGGGGGTCCCGGCGAAGGAGGTGATGGCGGAACTGTTTGGCAAGGAGACGGGTTGTAGCAAGGGCCGGGGCGGTTCGATGCATATGTTCTCGGCTCCCCACCGGTTACTGGGAGGATATGCCTTTGTGGCGGAGGGGATTCCCGTGGCGACGGGGGCGGCGTTCCAGTCTAAGTACCGGCGGGAGGTGCTCCAGGACAGCAGCGCTGATCAGGTGACCGCGTGTTTCTTCGGTGATGGCGCGGCCAATAATGGGCAATTCTTTGAGTGTTTGAATATGGCGGCGTTGTGGAAGCTGCCCATCCTTTATGTAGTCGAGAACAATAAGTGGGCGATCGGGATGGCCCACGAACGGGCGACTTCGGTGCCGGAAATCTATAAGAAAGGCGCTGCTTTTGGCCTGGTTGGGGTGGAAGTGGATGGTATGGACGTGCTGGCTGTACGGGAGGTGGCCCAAACGGCGATCGCCCGTGCCCGGGCGGGGGAAGGTCCGACCCTGATTGAAGCGCTGACCTATCGGTTCCGGGGCCACTCCCTAGCTGATCCGGACGAGTTGCGCAGTAAGGCGGAAAAGGAAACCTGGTTAGCTCGTGATCCCATCAAGCGGTTTGCGGCCTACCTGACGGGCAAGGGGCTGGCCACCGAGGCTGAACTTCAGGCGATCGATGCGCAAGTCCAGGCGGAGGTGAATGCGGCGGTGGAATTTGCCGAAGCCAGCCCGGAACCCAACCCCGACGAACTCTATCGTTATATTTTTGCCGAAGACTAGGTTTGCCGATGTCCCCTAGTGCTTAGGGTGAAGGTGACCCCTCGGCAGGCCCACCGGCAGCTACCCCGTAGGAAAGGTGATCATGCCCTTAACGCGTGCTGATTTGCAGGCATCCCGCTTACAAGCGATGATTCGCGAGGCCGGCCTGGATTTGCCCCTGTGGAGCGATCGCGAACTCCAGACATCGATCGACCAAACCCTGCAACCCCATCCGCCGGACGGGGACCTGTGGCTCTTTGCCTATGGCTCGTTGATTTGGAATCCGGCCTTTCACTATTGCGAACGGCAGGTCGGGAAGATCTACGGTTGGCACCGCCGTTTCTGCCTCTGGGCACCCTTGGGCCGGGGCACTCCCGAACACCCTGGTTTGGTCTTGGGCCTCGATCGCGGCGGCAGTTGCCAGGGGGTTGTGTACCGCATTGCGGCGGCGGATATTGCGGCGGAACTGCTGTTACTCTGGCGGCGGGAGATGATCGTCGGGTCCTATATTCCCCGCTGGGTGACGGTATTTGCTGGGTCCCAACGCTTCCCGGCCCTCACGTTTGTGACGAATCCCGGCCACGATTGCTACGCGGGTAAGCTCCCGTTACCAACAACCGTCCACCACATTGCCACTGCCCAGGGGCAAATTGGTCCCTGTGCCGAGTATTTATTCCAAACGGTGGCGGGACTCACGGCAGCAGGGATTCGCGATCGCACTCTCCACCACCTGGCCGAACAGGTCTCACAGCGGCAACAGGTGGCGGGGAGTTTAGGGGCGCAATTGTCTAGAGAAGAGGCGGCGCGATTCTCCGGGGGAGACGCGGCGCGAACGTGTGCGTAATCTAGGCCCTGCGTGAGTTCACTTGGAAAATAGTTAGTATTACAGCGGTTCCCAGGCCCATAAGGTACGGTGTCCTATCCTTTAATCATTAACCCAATGCGTAGGGACGGGTTTAGCAACCCAATCCCTTTGAGAAGAGAGAAGAGAGAAAAGAGAAGAGAGCCGATCTCCGCAACCGTATTCTGTAGGGGCGGGTTTTGTAACAATATGGCAATTAACAGGATGATTTTAATATAAACCCGCCCATTTTGACCCGTGCATGACACCAGAGGGCGGGTTTTATCGGT
>Ga0209207_1000814_pt1 | contig 16750 bp, 16 predicted proteins | sample SaghotsprinmetaG_FD_184140 | JGI IMG/M metagenome (GOLD analysis project Ga0209207, IMG submission 184140) | Hot spring microbial communities from South Africa to study Microbial Dark Matter (Phase II) - Sagole hot spring metaG (SPAdes) (version 3) | ecosystem: Environmental > Aquatic > Thermal...
TATATCGACTATTATAATCACAAAAGAATTAAGCTTAAATTAAAAGGACTGAGTCCAGTACAATACCGTCTTCAGTCCAGTTATAATTATGCTTAAATAAGTTGTCTACTATTTGGGGTTCACTTCAAATTCCTATCTTTTACTTTGACTTATTTTGGTTTAATACGAGTACCATTACCAATATCAATGCAATCGCAAATATAGCTAATCCGATAAGTAGTATAAAACTGAGAGAAAATACCATAAGACCTCCTTATTATTTAGGGCTAGAAACAGCCACAATGATCACAATCACAATCATGATTAATACAAATCCGACAATACCCAATAACATCAATGACATAAGTGCTCCTTAATTAAATAGATTTTTTATTAAATCAATGGAATAAACAATTGATCCTACACTTGCAAAAATATTCGCCAGTAATACAACGAGTAGGATGCGTGCAACACGATTTCTCCAATAACCTTTAATGTGTAATACATCGTCTTGAAGATTCATAAAATCTTCAACTTTTGGTTTATGAACCCACGCTTCCATTAATCCTGCAAACCAACCTGTCGCAAGAAATGGACTTAGTACTCCAATGGGTGCCATAACAAACGCAGTTAGGATACTGAGTGGATGTCCTAATGCGATGAGTGTACCTAGAGCAGCTAAACTGCCATTAATAAGAATGAAGCGCATGATTGTATCAAAGGCTAATCCAGGGGAGTTAAAAATGCTTAAAGCGATTAATCCAATAATGAAGAGTGGGAATATCCAAGCTGCTAGATTGTTATCTTTCTTCTTAGGCACTACCATAATATCAGAGATAGGTGAATTGTTTAATAGATTCTTTTGAATACCAGGAAGATGGGCAGCACCAACCACTGCAACAATCTTATTTCCTTGTGCATGGCTTAGTTTATAAGCCATAATACGATCGCGTTCAAAGATAAGTGTTTCTGCGATTTGAGGAAATTGTTTACTAATTTCTGATAGTGCAGATTGTAACATATCACCTTGTTTAAGGGCTTCTATATCTTCTTCCTTAACATCGTTTTCAAACATTGAACTGAGCAATTCGGTTAACATTTTTGCTTTTTCAAACCAACCTAAGTTATGCCAAATTCTTAAGAGAGTTGTTTGAATATTACGATCAATCATCAGTAATTTAGTGTTATTTTCTTTACTGTATTGAATCGCAGTACTCATTTCTTCACCTACATTGAGTTTTAAATTTTGTGCAATCTTACGTTGATACGAAGATAAAATCATTTGTGCAACTAGAAAGCCAACTTTCTTTTTCTTGATGATATCAACGATATCCATGTCTTGCCAATTTTTCTTTTCAGTCATTGACTTATAGCGTTCATCATCCAATTCAATTGCGACGGTGTCTGGTTGAATTTCTATCAGTGCTTGCTTAACTTCTTCAACACTCTCACTGGAAATATGGGCTGTACCAATAATTGTGATTTCTTTTCCATTTATAACTTCTTGTATTCTCATAAAACACCTTTCTAAGCCTCAGCTTAATCTTTCCATCAGGGTATATCTATCACATAATTGTGATATAATAATTTCGCTGAGGAGGTCTGTTCATGCTTAATTATACGACCCAACAAACAATCATCCAAATGTTTAGGATGTTCTTCGATATCCTGATTTTATGGGTATTACTCTATTATACAATTAAGATCGTTCGAAATAACTCAAGAACTGCACAAATTTTTAAGGGAATTATACTTATTCTAATAATTCGTGCAATTGCGAACTTCTTTGGATTCAAGGCAGTAGACTGGTTAGCTGGTGTACTTGTGACCTATGGATTCTTGGCAATTATCATAATTTTCCAGCCAGAAATTCGATCCTTGTTAGAAAAACTTGGGAAAAGTAGTGTTTTCTCACGGTTAAATACATTATCAGTTAATGAACGTTTACGTTTAGTTGACGAATTAGTAAATGCGACAATGGCGTGTTCAACTGGTAAAGTTGGAGCACTTATCACGCTTGAACAAGGTCATTCATTAAGTGATTTTATCAAGACGGGTACAAGTATGAACTCGATTGTGACGGCAGACTTATTACAAACTATTTTTATGCCTTCGACTCCATTACATGATGGCGCAGTAATTATTCAAGGGGATCGTATTGCTTGTGCGAGTGCGTATTTCCCGCCAACCAATTTAGATGTGCCTAGTCGTTATGGGGCTCGTCATCGCGCTGCAATTGGGATTAGTGAAATAACAGATTCAGTTACGATTGTCGTTTCTGAAAAAACAGGTCGTATTTCGATTGCGGAAGAGGGTAAGTTATTAACCATGACCCAACAAACATTACGTGCTTATTTGGAACAAGTTATTCTTCAAGATGAAGAGGAAGTTTTTCATACAGATCCGAATAAAGCAATTGGGGTTGTTCAAAAAGAAGAGGTTCAAATACCAAAACCTATTACCTTTAAAACAAAAGGCAATACCCCTGAAGTTAAACCGACTGATCGTTTGAAATTCGATCTTAAAGGATTTTTTAAGAAGAATAAGAAAGAACTACCTAAGATAGAAGTCATTAAGGAAGATGAGTTTAAACCTGTTCAATCTCAGTTGTTTGATGAAAATAATGAAGAGGTTATGGAAGATGTATTGGATGTTGTGAAGAAATCATTGGAAACTGAAAAAACAACTTTATTTAAGAGAAAAAGAAGTCCAAGGAAAAAAGTTGAAGAAAAAGTTGATGAGTTTGTGGAAGATGTTGTGATTAATGATCCTCTTGAAGTGAAAGAAGAAGTTCATGAATCAAATATAAAACAAGTTCCACATGTTAAGTTAGAGTATAGTGTATCGGATGATGCACTCTTAGATGAAGAAGATTCTAAGGGAGGTGAGCAAGAATGAGTCAGAATAAAAAGCCCATTGAACCTGGAAATGATAAGTTAGAGCTTGCGAAGAAGATTGCCGAACAAAGCTCAAAAGTGTTTAAGACATATAACTCAATTGAGTTCTTAGTGATGCGTGTTGTACGTTTCTTTAGTACTTGGATAGATCGTTTATTGTTTAGCCCTAATTCGGGTAAGATTGTCAGTTTAATCTTAGCAGTTGTACTATATGTCGCAATTAACTTTAATATTGGTGAAATTATATTTGAAACACCAATTACATCTGGAGTAACGATTGATAATATCCCTGTCACCGTTATTTCCAACGATGAAGTATATGAAGTATCTGGATTACCAACTGAAGTTAAGGCATATGTCATTGGAGATATGTCAGATATTACTTTAATTCGTACTCAAAAGGTTTATTCTGTTGTGGCGGATTTAACTGGATTATTGGAAGGCACTCATGAAGTTAAATTAACGCCAAAAGATTTCTCTACTCGTGTAGAAGTAGCGTTATCTCAATCTACGGCAGTTGTGACCATTAAGAAAAAGGTTTCGCAACATTTTAATTTAGAATATGACTATATTAATACCGATAAAATGAATCAGGAATTTGTTTTATCTGAGCCAACATTTTTTGATCAAGAGATTATTATTCGTGCATCACAGGAAACGCTTTATAAAATAGGTATCGTTAAAGCACTTATTGATGCGAGTGGAGTCACTGCAGATTTTACACAGAATGCGCCAATTGTTGCATATGACCAATTTGGAAATAAAATGAATGTTGATATTATTCCATCTTCTGTGAAAGTAAGTGTGGGGGTAAGTTCACCAAACAAAACAGTTGGAATAGAGATTGTGCCAAATGGAGATATTCCAAATGGTAAAGCCATTGAAGGAATTACATTGGATCAACAGACTGTAACGATATTTGGTAAAGACTCTGTGTTACAAAGCATTGATACCATTCAAGTACCGATTGATGCGACATCTCTAACGTCGGATACGAGTTTAGTTGCGGATATTCCGCTACCGACTGGAGTTAAAAAGACAAGTGTAAGTCGTGTGAATATGCAGATTACCTTAGGTGATGGCGTGAGTGGACGTGTTGAAGGTGTGTTTATTCAGTTTATAAATAATGTGAATGGGTATCGATTTACGCTTATAAATCCTGAGGATACTGTTACTGGTATCAACTTATTTGGGACACAAAAGAATATTGATACTATGACAAGTGATGATTTCTATGTTTACTTTGATATGTCAAAACTTGAAGTGGGTGAACAAGATGTGACGCTCTTATTAAGGTCATACAAACCGCTTGTAAAAGCAAGCTTAGTCAAACAAACGATAAGGATCAATGTGGTGAAATAAATGGGGAAGTATTTTGGGACTGACGGAATTCGTGGAAAAGTAAATGTTGAATTAACAGCTGAAATAGCGTTTAAGATTGGACGTGCTTTAGGATATCTATTTAAAGGTCAAAAAATTGTAGTTGGGATGGATACGCGTTTATCCAGTAGTATGTTAAAGCAAGCGGTGTGCGCCGGTTTATGTGCGAGTGGTGTTGATGCATATGATATGGGTGTTGTACCAACTCCAGCGATTGCCTATATTACAACACATGAAGATTTTGCATGTGGTGTTATGATTTCAGCAAGTCATAATCCATATTACGATAATGGGATTAAAGTGTTTAATACTCATGGTGTAAAGATTGATGATGTACTAGAAACAAAGATTGAAGCTGTGATTGATGGGAAAGAAGTTCCATATGCAGAGTCTAACGAAATTGGGCGAGTCTTTAATTATGCCATTGGATTAGATCATTATAAAAAGAATCTAGTAGAATGTTTTGATATGGATTTATCAGGCATGCGTATTGCGATTGATGCGTCAAATGGTTCAGCAAGTGTGACTGCACTTGATGTTTTAACTGAACTTAATGCGGATTGTTTCGTCATGCATAATCAACCTGATGGATTAAACATCAATGCGAACTGTGGTTCGACTCATCCAGAATCTTTACAAGCGTATATGAAAGAACATTCATGTGATATTGGACTTGCGTTTGACGGGGATGCGGATCGCTTAATTGCGGTGGATCATACGGGCGATTTAGTGGATGGGGATAAAACAATTTATATTTGCGCTAATTACTTAAAGTCTAAGGATGAATTAAAAGATAATAGTGTTGTGACAACGGTTATGGCTAATTTAGGTTTATATAAAGCACTTCAAAACGTTGGAATACATACTGAACAAACTCAAGTTGGGGATAAGTATGTTTATGATCGTATGTTAAGCAAAGATTTAGTTTTAGGTGGAGAACAATCAGGTCATATCATTTTTAAGAAACATGCGACAACGGGTGATGGATTATTAACAGCATTAAAGCTCATCGAAGTCATGCATGCGACTAAATTAAGTTTAAGAGCGTTAGGGGATGATGTAAAAATATTCCCGCAAGTTTTGAAGAATGTTAAAGTTAACAATAAAAAAGCTGCGTTAGAAAATCTTGAACTTAAGCATGAAATTGAACGATTAGAAAAAGAATTACATGGAGAAGGAAGAATATTAGTACGTCCTTCTGGTACAGAGCCACTTGTTCGTGTCATGGTAGAAGCAGCTACTCTAGAGAAGTGTCATGCGTGTGTAGAACCTTTAGTAGAATTGATTCAAACTTTGAATCTTTAGGAGGTTGAGATGAAACGTGTCATTTGTGTCGTTGAAGATGAGAAGGATTTAAATGAATTAGTCCGCAGTTATCTAGAAAAAGAAGGTTTTGAAGTGCGTTCTTATTTAACGTATGAAGAGGCTTTAGTTCATGTCATGGATGATGATGTGCATTTATGGATACTCGATATAATGTTAGACAATAAGAGTGGGTTTGATTTAATTGAAGATATTCGGAAGCAATCTAAATCTGTTCCTGTTATCTTTATGTCAGCTCGAGATAAAGAGTTTGATCGAATTATTGGATTAGAAAAGGGAAGTGATGATTATATTACTAAACCCTTCTCTCCAAAGGAATTGGTATTACGAGTTAATAATATTATTCGTAGAGTCTATAAAGATGATAATCGTACGCATGTCGATACCTATGAAATTGATGTGGAACAACGAAAAGTATATAAAGATAATCAAGAGATTGAACTTACGACTAAAGAGTTCGATTTATTGATGTTATTTGTGAGAAATAAACAAACTGCGTTTTCAAGAGGTCAAATATTAGCGCGAGTTTGGGAAACGAATTATTTTGGTAGTGATCGAGTAGTTGATGATACGCTTCGTCGCTTACGTAAAAAAATGAAGGATCTAAATATTCATACCATTTATGGTTATGGATATCGATTAGGATAAAATGAATCGATTTAAGAAGTTTATAAAAGGCATGTCTCTGACGCAACAATTAATGAGTGTTGTGTTGGTTTCACTTGCTTTTTTTGTATTCTTCTTATTAGTTTTTATTTTTGGAAATATTAACACTTTAGTGAGTGAACAATTGTTTACGAGTATAGATGGAACTCAGTTAAGAGTGATTAATAACTTTAAGAACTCTATGAACAAGGATGATATCTTTATAGGTGTTGACCCCAATGTTATACATATCATATACGCGATTGATGATACAAAAGGAATAATAACGAACGCTAAAACTAATTTGGATCCAGAACTTGATCGAATATTTAGAGAGAATTTGATTGTACAGTCCAGTGATTTAGTTCGCTATGATAGTACGGTAACAGATTTAAGTGTGGTATATCAAATTAGAAGAATTGATGTATCTCACTTTATCGTTAGTTTTGTGCCTAATAGTTATATGGACCAATTTAAACTTGCGCTTGTTAATGGTGTCGTGAATATTTTACTCGTCATTGTAGGTATCTTATTTCTATTATTGATGATTTGGGTAGGGTATTTAATCCATTCATTAAAACAAATAGAAATATACATTAATAAATATCGCAAAGGTGAAAATGTTGAGTTAAAGATGGATCGTAACGATGAAGTAGGTGAACTAGCACGTGCAATTGTTGGGATGAATAAAGAAATACGTCGACAGGAACAACTCAAAGAGGAGATGGTCCAGAATATATCACATGATTTAAAGACGCCAATTGCGACCATAAAGTCATATGGTGAAAGCATTAAAGATGGGGTTTATCCTTATGAAACACTTGAGAAGAGTGTTGATGTTATTATTGAGCATGCGAATCGATTGGAGAAAAAGGTTCATAGTTTATTACTCTTAAATCGTATGGGTTATCTAATTGATCAGGATAAAGGGAATGATAAAACGGAAATGAAAGATGTGATTGAAAAAGTACTTCTTTCACTAAAAGTTATAAAACCTCAGATAAAACTTAAGACTGATTTAACATCTTGTAGCTATTATGGAAGTGAAGAACCTTGGCGTGTAGTTATAGAGAATATTTTGGATAATGCATTGCGATATGCAAAGTCAGAGGTTACCATAGATTTAAAGGCAGATTATTGTGCAATTTACAATGATGGTCCAAACATTCCTGAAGAAAGAATTGAACAAATATTTAAGCCTTATGAAAAAGGTTCTGGGGGGCAATTTGGATTAGGTTTAGCGATTGTTAGACGTGTTTTAACGGCATATCATTATACGATTCGAATTAGAAATCTGAATATGGGTGTTCAGTTTATTATTGAGAAAGAAAGAAATGATTCAAAAATAACGAAAGATGAGCTGGCTACCTTATGACATTTATCAAAATTGAGGCGATTAACACATACTATACTCAAATGGGGAGTGGTCCTGATATCGTGTGTTTAGTAGGTTGGGGGCAAGATACACGAATGTTTGAGCCAACTCAAGTGTTCTTATCGAAACACTTCACGGTAACTTGCTTAGATTATCCTGGCTTTGGTCAGAGTGATACGATGGTTGAACCATGGTCTGTGGATGATTATGTAAAATGGTTACATAATGTGTTAGTTCAATTAAAAATCTCAAATCCAATTATTATTGCACATTCTTTTGGGGCAAGAGTTGCGCTTAAATATAATCTAAAGTATCCAATAAAAAAACTGGTGTTTACTGGAGCGGCTGGGATTCGGCCTAAGTTAAAAATGAGTACAATTTTGAGAATAAGATTGTACAAGTTGCTTAAGAAGTTGGTACAGATTCCATTGTTTAAGATCTATGAAGAGGATTTAAAGAAAGCCTTTGGTAGTGAAGATTATAGAGCGATTAGCGGAGTTCTTCGAGATAGTTTTGTAAAAATAGTCAATGAAGACCTGAGTGATACTTTGAATAAAGTTGAAGTCCCATGTTTGCTTATTTGGGGAGACAAAGATGATGCGACTCCATTGTGGATGGGACAAATAATGGAAAAAGAAATGAAAGATGCGGGACTTGTCATATTTGAGAATGAAGGTCATTATGCATATTGGAATCAGATTCATCGTTTTAATAAAATAGTGGATGTATTCCTAGAAAAGGATCGTAATCATGAATGATTTTTTACTGTTTATCAATCGCATCTTAATCGTGGTTGCGTGGATTGTATTGTATTCGACTGCGATCAAAAAGAGTTTGCACATGTTTCAACAAAATCGATATGAAATTCGACGTTATTGGCCTTGGCTTTTGGAACATATTCAAATGGATATCAAGCAATCCATCAAGTGGGTTATGATTTATGTTTCATATATCGCGATAGCTTTTATAGCGAATATGATGCCATCAATCGGTGCGACTTTAGTAATACTTTTAACGTTGTTTTTAAGTTATCAATTTATTCGAACTGAACAGAGAATGAATTATATTAAGAAGTTAAATATGACTTCTCGTGTTAAACGTCAGATAGTTGTGATGGTAGTTTTAGTTCTAGTCACTCTATACTTTGTGTTTATGCTGGATTGGATGTGGATTGCGTTATTTACGCCTATGATGATTGGAGTTATTTGGTTGTATGTCATCGTTATGGCATTTATTACTTTGCCTTTTGAAGGATTAGTAAAACATTTCTACATTCATAAAGCAAAGATGATATTAGATCAGCAATCACGATTGATAAAAATTGGTATAACAGGTAGTTATGGCAAAACTTCTAGTAAGAATATTTTAAATGAAATCTTATCTGAGAAATATTATGTATTAAGTACACCTGCCTCATTTAATACTCCAATGGGTTTAACAATTACCATTCGTGAGCAATTAAAAACGATTCATCAAGTATTTATTGCAGAAATGGGCGCTGATAAAGTTGGAGAAATTGATTTCTTAAGTAAGTTTATTCGACCTCAATATGCGATTATTACTTCCATTGGGCCTCAACATCTCAACACCTTTAAGTCATTAGATAACATTATCCGTGAGAAGATGAGGTTGGTAGAGAATTTACCAGTTTCAGGTGTTTGTGTCATCAATTTTGATTATGAAACAGTTAGAAATTATCGAATCAAGAACAATTGTAAGATTATTCGATATGCGATTGATCACGAGGCTGACTTCATGGCTAAGAATATTGAGTATTCACCAAGTGGGTCAAAATTTGAAGTTGTATGCAATGAAGGTTCATTCCCATTTACAACGCGTTTACTTGGTAAGCATAATATAGCAAATATCATTGCTGGAGTTGCGTTGGGTAGACAACTTGGTTTATCTTGGGAACTTTTACAAAAAGCTGTTAGTAATGTTAACTATGTGGAACATCGCCTTCAATTAAAGAAGATAAATGGATTCAATTATATTGATAATGCGTTTAACTCGAATCCTGAAGGAGCAAAGATGTCATTAGATGTCTTAAAACTCATGCCGAATCATCGATATATTGTGACACCGGGTATGATTGATTTAGGTGTTAAACAATTTGAGATGAATAAGCAATTTGGATATTATATGAAGGATCATGTGGATACGGTATTATTGATTGGAAGAAAACAAACCCTTCCAATCTATGAAGGTTTAAAAGAGTCTGGGTTTGATATGAATCAAGTCATTGTCTTAGATACTGTAAAAGAAGCGTTTAAATACATTGAGAGTCACGCAAATAAGGATGATATCATCTTATTGGAAAATGATTTACCGGATGCGTTTAATCACTAGAAAGTGTGTAATATGGAATGGAATCATTTTTTAAGTAAATTATTATCGATAAGCAAAATAGGCTTGAAGTTTTCAAAGGATCCTTATGCTTTAGAGAACTATCAAGAGTTACAGGATTTAGTTGTTCTACAATCACAAGAAATCAATCAACCGATTGATGTCGTCAAATTGTATCCTAAAGACACATACCCTACACCAAATGTCTCAGTACGTATCATAATTTTTAATGATAAAAGTGAGTTATTGATGGTTAAAGAGAAAAGTGATAATGGGTATGCTGTTCCTGGAGGTTGGTGTGATGTGTTTGAATCGCCAAAACAAAACGCAATAAAAGAAGCTAAACAAGAAACAGGCTTAGATGTGGAGATTGTTCGATTATGTGCTGTAATGCAGCGAGAATTGTACAAATCAAAACCAACTATGATATCTGAATATGTTATGTATTTCTTAGCTGTGATAAAAGGTGGAAATCTAGCGTATAATCATGAGCTTTCTGATATTGGATTTTTTGATTATAATGCTTTACCTGTGTTATCATTAAAAACGTCGCAGCGAGAACTTGATATTGCGATGGACGTGATTAGACATCAAAAAGATGTTTACTTCGATTAAGGAGAACAATATGAAACTTAACATTGCGGTACTATTTGGAGGAAATTCTGTTGAACATGAAGTTAGTGTTATTTCAGCGTCACAAGCAATTGCGGCGATTGATAAAGAACGTTACCATGTCATTCCTTTATACTTAACGAAGGATCATCGTCTGTTTAGTGGTGATGCATTATTGGATGTAAAGAATTTTAAGAATACGAATGCATTATTGAACAAATGTAAACAAGTAAGTATTGTTAAACTCCAACAACGGTTCTTTGTTCAGCCAATCAAAATGAATTTTTTATCAAAGTCTCAGGAAGTGGATATCGTGATACCAGTTGTTCATGGAACACATTGTGAAGATGGTAGTATTCAAGGGTATTTAGAAACCATAGGGATCCCATATTCAGGATCAGATGTGATTTCTGCAGGTTTGGGTCAAGATAAAGTATATATGAAGATGGTTTTTGAACATCATCACATACCAATGGTTCCTTGGATGTATTTCAATTCAAATGAATACCATGTGAATAAGGACAAAGTGCTTCAATCGATACAATCAACAGTTGGATTGCCATGTGTGGTTAAACCAGCAAGACTTGGATCAAGTGTAGGAATTACGTTAGTTAAGACACTTGAGAGTTTAGATGAATCTATTTTAGAAGCCATGAATTACGATACAAAGATTGTGATTGAAAGAGCCGTGACTGACTTAAGAGAAGTCAATTGTTCGGTATTAGGGGATGAGATTAGTGTAGAGGCATCTGTTCTTGAAGAAGTTATGAAATATGATGCCATCTTATCGTATAAAGATAAATACCAATCAAACTCTAAATCAAAGGGAATGGCATCAACATCACGTATTTGTCCTGCAGAATTAGATTCTGAGTATACAAAAAAGGTTCAAGCGTTGGCTAAAGAGGTTTTTACTGTACTAGGTTGTTCAGGTGTTACACGTATTGACTTCTTAATGGACTCAAAAACGATGGAACTTTATGTGAATGAAATTAATACAATTCCAGGTTCATTATCCTTTTACTTGTGGGATAAATCAGGTTATAATTTTACTGACTTGATGGATAAACTTATTGAACAGTCGATCCAACGTCAAAGAAGAAGAGAGAAAATGATTTTCTCGTTTGATACTAATTTATTAGATCAATATTCTAACTCAGGATCAAAAGGGTCCAAGTCTTAATCAATATTGTTGGAAGATCATTTGAAAGGACTATTCCAGTCAAAGATAAGCCAATAACAATCACTTATGTGTTATGTTATTGGCTTTTTTATATCTAGGAAGGAAATGGAATGAAATTATACGAGAATAAGCAGATTGTATTACTAAGTAAACATAAGAAAGAAGAAGTCATAAGACCACTTATTGAAGAAGCGTTGGGATGTACACTTATACTTGAAAATCGATTTGATACAGATAAACTTGGAACTTTTACACGTGAAGTTAGACGCCCTAAATCACAACTGGATACGGCTCGATTAAAGATAAAAAAAGGGATGCGTTTGTCGAACGTTGATATTGGGATATCGAGTGAAGGAAGTTTTGGATCACATCCATTTGCGCCAATTCAATGGAATACAGAATTAGTATTATTTTATGATAAGTCAGATAATCTTGAAGTATTTGGTATTTATGAAGGTTCTGAGACAAATTGCGATGAAATTATTGTAAAGACTTTTGATGAAGCATATGAATTTTGTAATAAAGTTGGATTTCCTGAACATTATGTCATTCTTAGATCGGATCATAATAAATCGAAATTTATTCTAAAAAACATTAATACCTATGAGAAATTAAGAGAAGCCTTTGAACGATGTCTTATGAAATCAAAGACAAAATCCGTATATATCGAAACAGATATGCGTGCATTTGCGAATCCTACACGAATGAAGAACATCAAAAAAGCAACCGAAAATCTTGTGGAGAAGTTATTAATAACATGTCCAGAGTGTGCTGCACCAGGGTTTCAAGTTCAAGAGATTATAAAAGGCTTACCATGTGAATGGTGTGGACTTCCAAGTGAAATGGCTAAGGAATATATTCGTATTTGTCATCGATGTAAACATAAACACATAGAGGTGTATCCAAAGGGGCGAAGTTCACCTGCTCAGTACTGTGAAAGATGTAATCCGTAAATTTAACTTAAGGAGGCTTTTATGAAAAGAAATAGCACAAGAATCTTAACAAATGGAGTCGCATTAGTTTTGTTTATTTTTATCACGGTAAAGATTTTAATTTGGTTAAATATTATTAATACCATAACAGATATCTTAAGGTAATGATTTCATAAGATTATATAGAGTCTTCTTGTGGTATCACTTCTTAAAAGGTAAAATATGTAAGGAAGGAAGTGAACTTATGGAAGAAAATATGATTGTGAATGTTGAGCTTTTAACATCGTGGATAAAGAATAAAGAGTATAAAAACATAAGGCACTTTTTTGATGAGACCAATATTGTCGATGCGGCAATTGTTGTGGATGAATTGGGTAGTGATGATATTTTGCATCTTTTTAAGATTGTTCGCAAAGAGATTGGTGCTGACTTACTATCATACTTATCTAGTGATACAATTGAGCATCTTACAAATAATCTAAATCCTGAACATATTCAAAGTTTGTTGGAAGAATTATACTCGGATGACTTGAATGAAATTTTAAGTGAGTTACCAGATGAATTAGTCACAAAAGTGTTGCAATCGGCAACACCTGAGTTACGCAAACAGATTAATGAGTTTTTAAGCTATGAAGAGAGTTCCTGTGGCTCAATTATGTCTGTGGACTTTGTAACAATTAAACATAGTAATTCTGTTGCGCAGGCTATGAAGACAATACGTAGACAGGGTAAGTTGGCTGAGACAATAAATGTGTGTTATGTGGTCGATGATTTTAAGAAATTGGTTGGAAGTGTTTCGTTAAAAGATATCTTATTTGCGAAGGAAGAACATATCATTGAAGAGATTATGGAACATGATATTCATTTTGTTTACACACATGATGATCAAGAAGAAGCCGCAAAGATAATTTCTAAGTATGATATTACATCAATCCCAGTTATAGATAGCGCAAAAACTGTGTTAGGTATTATTACGGTTGATGATATCTTAGACGTTGTGGAAGAAGAAGCAACAGAAGATATTCATAAAATGGGTGCTATGACACCGCTTGATGGTTCGTATGTGGAATCATCAACGAAATCTATCATAATGTCACGTATGCCGTGGTTACTTGTATTAATGATTTCTGCGACGTTTACTGGAAGTATTATTTCGAGTAATCAAGAACTATTGGTTTTATTGCCATCGCTCGCAATTTTTATTCCAATGTTAATGGATACAGCAGGCAATGCAGGTTCACAAGCATCTGCGATGGTTATTCGAGGTTTGGTTGTGGATGATATGGGTGTGAAGGATTTCGTAAAGATATTGATCAAGGAAACGCAAGTATCGTTTTTATTGGGAATTGTTTTATTTGTTATTAATACATTGAGAATTGGTTTCTTTATGCCGAATGTTGGTTGGGGTATTGCGATTTTGGTGTCTCTAACGATATTTGTTACCATTTTATTGGCTAACTTAGTCGGTGGAGCTTTACCTTTATTAGCGCTTGTGCTAAATCAAGATCCAGCTTCGATGGCTGCACCATTGATTACAACTTTGGTTGATGCATTATCGTTAACGACGTATTTCTTAATTGCGTCTTATTTCCTTAGATTGTGAGGTGTACTATGAGAAAGAAACTACATAAAAAAGTGTTTAAAGCCCTCATTGAAGGACGCAAATTTCAAGAAATAAGAGATGTTTTTAATTATTACAATATGGTTGATTTAGCTTTAATGGTTGAGGACTGCAGTTTAGACCAAGTCTTAATGTTATTTAAAATACTAAAAAGAGAAATTAGTGCAGAAGTTTTTACCTATCTTTCATATGCTAAACAGGAAGAATTGATTAATGCATTTACGAGTTTAGAAATTAAAGGTATGTTAGAGAATTTGTATTCAGATGATATTGTTGATTTTTTAGAAGATCTACCAAGTAATCTTGTAAAGAAGATACTCCAATCCGCAACGGAAGACCAACGTTCTGAAATAAATTTATTACTCAGTTATCCTGAAGATTCAGCTGGGTATATGATGACAACAGATTTTGTTGAACTGAAGTTGAATGATACGGTTAAACGTGCTATTACACGCATAAAGACACAAGGTAAAGTTGCTGAGACGATTTCTAACTGTTATATCGTAAATGAGAATCGAACATTAGTTGGGTCAATTCGATTACGTGAGATATTGTTTGCAGATGAAGATGAAATGATTTCTGAGATTATGGATTCAGACGTTATTTCGGTTGTGACAAGTGATGATCGAGAAGAAGTTGCGAATGTATTTAAAAAGTATGACTTCTCAGTTTTGCCAGTTGTAAATGATGAAAAGAAGCTTATTGGGATTATTACAGCGGATGATATCATCGATGTTCTCTTAGAAGAAACAACAGAAGATATTCAAAAGATTGCGGCGATTACTCCAATGGAAGGTTCGTATACTGAAACAAATATTTTTGAGATGGCTAAATCAAGAGTTTCCTGGCTAATCATATTAATGGTATCCGCAACTTTTACTGGCTTAATCATTCAAGGTTATGAACAAACACTTACTTTGATCCCTGCTCTTGCGGCATCGATGCCGATGATTATGAGTACTGCAGGTAATGCAGGATCACAATCTTCTATTATGGTTATTCGTGGCATATCGGTCGATAATATGAGTATCAAGCATATTTGGTTAGTTATTTTTAAAGAATTAAGAATAGGAATAGCGATTGGTTTAGTTTTATTTGTGATTAATGTTTTTAGGCTTATGATATTTACACCTGATGTGGGTTTAAGTACGGATTTGGTCATATCTACAACAGTATTTATTACAATTTTAATGGCTAATATTACAGGTGGATTATTACCATTAATCGCATTAATTTTTAAACAAGACCCAGCCGCAATGGCTAGTCCGTTGATAACCACAATCGTAGATGCGCTTGCATTAATTGTGTATTTTAATCTTGCGATGCATTTCTTATCGTTTTAGCTATGGTATAATAATAGAACAGAAAAAAAGGAGAAATTATAAATGTCTACACCTCATAATTCAGCACAAAAAAATGATGTTGCGAAATTGGTATTAATGCCTGGAGACCCACTCCGTGCAAAGATGATTGCAGAAACATATCTAGAAAATGTAGTACAGTTTAACTCTGTACGTAATATGTTTGGTTTTACTGGTACCTATAAAGGACATCCAGTATCTGTAATGGGATCTGGCATGGGTATGCCAAGTATTGGGATTTATTCTTATGAATTGTATGATCAATATGGAGTAGAAACAATCGTTCGTATTGGATCATGTGGTTCTTATCGCGAAGATTGCAAAATCTATGATGTTATCTTAGCGGATAGTGCTTATAGTGAATCTACCTATGCGAATACTGCATTTGGTTATACAGAAAATATTCAAAAGCCAAGCCCTGAAGTTAATGAAGATTTAATCAAAGTTGCAAAGGATTTAAACATCCCTATGCATGTTGGTTGTATCCACTCAAGTGATGTATTCTATCATGGTGCTGGATCTGTTCCATATCAAGAAAAAGTTGCGAAGTTTGACTTATTAGCAGCTGAAATGGAATCCTTCGCATTATTCGCGAATGCACGTTATTTAGGCAAGAAAGCCGCATGTTTATTAACTGTTTCTGATTCTATCGTTACGCATGAAGCAACAACTGCTGAAGAGCGTCAAAATGCATTTACGAAGATGATGGAAATCGCATTAGGCTTAGCGGTAAAGTAAATGAAGACCATTCTCTTTATTCGCGATTTAAACACTGAAGAGGCGGCACAGAAAATTACGGAGGCTTTATCTGAAACACGGGTTGATTTCGAAGTAAGATTGAAGGATCGTTGTGTGGCAATAGAGGGAAGAAACGATGTAGTATATACGGCAAAAGTCGCAATCCGAGAAGCAGGTTTCAATGTAGAATAAATCAGTCGAAATTCGACTGATTTTTTTATTAAAACTACTTGCAAATCTCAATTGATTTATGATAGTATTATAGGGCACTGACGTATTGCCTTGGGGAAGTACTCAAGTGGCTGAAGAGGTGCCCCTGCTAAGGGTATAGGTCGGGTCAAACTGGCGCGAGGGTTCA
>Ga0209207_1000818_pt1 | contig 16691 bp, 13 predicted proteins | sample SaghotsprinmetaG_FD_184140 | JGI IMG/M metagenome (GOLD analysis project Ga0209207, IMG submission 184140) | Hot spring microbial communities from South Africa to study Microbial Dark Matter (Phase II) - Sagole hot spring metaG (SPAdes) (version 3) | ecosystem: Environmental > Aquatic > Thermal...
CTGCAGCCTGGTGATAACGAGCTGGATCTCGACAATCTGCTGGCGGACACCGCCACCGCAGGTGCGCCGGGTATTAATACCCACAGCTTTACCCTGCGTTCGGCACCCACCGACTTTGCCGTCAATCGCTCCTCGACCAACACCTCCACCGCAATCGTGGCGCCGGCTGGTATCAGTAACCAGGCCACATTCGACAGCCAGTTCCCGACGTCGGGAGTGGTGTTGCGCTTTACCGATGACACCAACTACGAGGTCTATTCCCAGCCAGTTGGTCCGGGCAGTCCTGTATTGGCAACCGGTACGGTAGTTGGGCCTTATCCGGCGACCTTCAGCGTGTTTGGCGCCGATTTCACCCTGTCAGCCCCGGCAGCGGTTGCCGGCGGTGACGAGTTCGGGCTGCAGCCACAGTTTCAAGAGCAGCGCAGCATCCTCAACACCATCAGCCGCTTGCGTCAGGCGCTGGAGTCCTCCCCGACATCCCCAGCCGGTAACCTCGCTGTACGTAACGAAGTGGCGATTGCCTTGACCAACCTGGATAACGGTATGGGCAAGGTGTTGGAAGTGCAGACGGAAATTGGCGCGCGCCTGAACCTGATCGAAACCACCGAGATCGATAACGAGGACGTCACCCTGGTCAATAAGTCGGTGCAGGCCGACCTGCGCGAACTGGATTACGCCGAAGCGCTTTCGCGCCTGTCATTTCAGACCATTGTTCTTGAGGCTGCGCAGCAGAGCTATGTGAAGATCGCTGGATTGAATCTGTTTAATCAGCTGCGTTGAAGTAGTTCATGTATTACTGATCTTTTTGTTAGGTGTAGCTTTGGTCAGCTGACTGCCCGGCATGATAAACATCATGCTCTTGCCCTATAAGTTACTTTGGTGAGCTTCGCTTTATGACAGCAATATCGGAACTGAGCACCCCAGGCATTATTTTGCTTTCAGCAGGAAAAGGAACTCGCATGCTCCCCCTGACTGATGGTATTACAAAAAGTTTACTGCCTGTGGGCGGTCGGCCTGTGCTGGAATGGTTGATCGAAGCAATCATTGAACGCACTGCAGGGGAGATTGTGGTGGTTACAGGCTATGCCGCAGATAAGGTAGTTCACCATCTTTCCTCACGTTTCGGCTCACGGGTAGCCACCGTTCACAATGAACGTTACGCTGAAGACGTAAATATCCTTTCGGTCGAGATCGGGGTCGGTGCTCTGAAACACCCGGAGCGTGGCTACCTCATTGTCGAAACTGATCTTTTGTTGGATCAGTGTTCTTGGGATCAGGTTTTCAGCGCGGTGAACGATGCAGCGCGCCTATCTTATTGGGTGTGTGATGGCTACTACAATCCAGATCTTACAGGTGGCATTGTCCATGCCGACTTGTTCGGGCGGATTGATGCGGTGGCGTATCAGCCAAGTTACGATTCCGCTTTTGACGGCTGGCCTAAGATGGTCGGTTTGTTGCTAGTCGGGCCGGATCAGGTCGAGGAGGATCGACGGCTGCGCCGTATGGCGATCGAGCAGAGCATTGCCCAGTATTATCTGATGCCATGGCGTGAAGGGATTGCTTCTTTGCCCAGTCGGGTACTACAACTGCAAGGTGGTTTTGCTCGATCGTTCAATACCGAAAACGATTTTTATTTGGCGCGCGCCGATTTTCTTGCGCGAAGCCAAGGCAGCACCCCTAACAACAACGACAAGGTGACCAGCGCGTGAGTGTTGTAGCTGAGATAGTTCGAGTTCCCGTGGAGAGCCTGCGTCACATCGAGGGCTTTAGCGCCAAACGTGTCGATTGGCTGGTTCGCAAGATCCAGAGTGAAGGAGTCTGGAACAAGCCGCTGGCGCTAGACGACGAGCATGGTCTGGTGCTGGATGGTCAGCATAGGATGGAAGCGGCGAAGCGGCTGAATCTCAAGTGGGTGCCGGCGGTGCGCTATCGCTATGCCGAGGTCGATGTCTGGAGTCTGCGTCCCAATCACAGTTTCGACTGGCAACTGGTCACCAGTCGGGCTCTGGCCGGCACTCCCTACCCCTATAAGACGGTCAAGCATCGCTTTCCTGGCGAAGGTCTGCCTGCCTGCAGTTTTCAGCTTGATGAGCTGATGCAATGAGTACTGTGTCCAGAGCCATCATTCTGGCGGCAGGAAAGAGCCTGCAACTGGATGGTGAGAGTAAGGCGCTGATCCGTCATCCTGTCACCGGCAGAACCATTCTCGACTATGCGATAGAAGCATTCGCGGGCAAGCGCATTACCGTGGTAGTCGGCTTTCGCGCGATCCAGATCATGCAGGCCTATCCGCAGTTGGATTTCGTGCACAACCCCGAGTGGGCCTTGACCAATAATGCCATGAGCCTGGGTCTGGCACTGAATGACGAGCCTAGCTACGTGGTTTCCGGTGACATCTTTCTCGATCCTGTGCTGATTCGTCGACTGGATGCAGAGGCAGGCGACCTGGTCCTCACCTCCGATCGGGAGAAGCGCAGCCTTTCCGCCATCCACTGCGTACTTGGCGACGCAGGGGAGGTGCTGGAGGCTTATCAGGGGCCGATTCGCAGCATGCAGCATCCCGAGTCCGTCGGCTTGTTCAAGATATCTGCGCCGGAGCTGCTGCGACAGTGGCGCAGACGTTGTATAGAGCACGCCAACCTGTTCGCTGGACAGTTGCTTCCGTGCGAAGGCACTGCGATCAAAGCCGTACCCCTGCGGGACGAGCTCTATTTCGAGGTGAATACGCCCACCGACTACCTCGAACTGATTGAGGCCACGCGTACATGATTCGTTCGTTGACCATCGGTGTGCCGATCTTTGATCGGGCCAAGCCCGAGCTGGCAGAGCAACTGGGCCGGTTGCGTGTCGAATCGCAAGCGCTGAGTGCCGAGCAGGGCGTCGAACTTCGTACGGTGAGGTTGACGCTGCCGCCGCCACAGGTTGATGCTGAGGCTGCTCCGGGTGTTTTGCGTTCGGTCGTCGAGATGGTTCGCGAGCTGGCGGATGTCGCAGGTGCGCGCTGGTACTGCATGCCTATCGATCTGTTTGCCAGCCGCGGGCGTCAGGCGCTGTTGGATGAAGCGCAGGCCCTGGTGGTGCGCGACAACAAGTTGTTCCTCAATCTCATCGTGGCCACACCGGATGCGATCTCGATGGAGGGCGCAGAGGCGGCCAGTCGATTCGTACTGGGTCTGGCACGGCGCAGCAACAACGGCATCGACAACTTTCGCGTAGGGGTTTCAGCCGCCTGTCCACCGGCTACACCGTTCTTCCCGTTTTCCCGCCACGAGGGCGATCAACTGGCGTTCAGTATTGCCATGGAGACCACCGCGATCGCTTTGGCGCTGGCCGAGGATGCCCGCAGTCAACGGCTTTCTCTAGCGGAGTTTCAGAACCGCCTGATGGATGGGCTGGCGAACGAGATGGCTAGAATAGACGCTTACGGTCGCGAACTGGAAAGCCGTTCCGGTATCGCTTACCGAGGGCTGGACGGCTCGCTGGCGCCTTTCCCCGACGGCGTTACCTCAGTGGCTCGCCTGGTCGAGCTGCTCGGCCCCACGCCGGTCGGCAGTCTGGGCAGCATCTTCATCACCAGTGTCCTGACCGATGCGCTCAAGCAGGCCGCGCAGCGCGCCGGAGCGCGCACGGTCGGTTTCAACGGCGTGATGTACTCGGTGCTCGAGGACAATGGCCTGACCGAAGCCAATAACCTGCGCGCCCTGAGCCTGGAAAAGCTTGCCGCGCTGTCGACTGTCTGCGGTTGCGGCATCGATATGGTGCCGGTTCCGGCAACCATGTTCGGTGAAGACCTGAGTGCCTTGATCCTGGATATTGCCGCGCTTGCCGTGCGCCTGCGCAAGCCTCTGGGGGTTCGGCTGCTGCCTATCCCCAACCGTGCGGTGAACGAGTACACCCAGCTGAATCTGGATTTTCTTTGCGACAGCCGTGTCATGGATCCGGGCATCAGCGCATCCAAACCCATCTTGTGCGAACCTGTGTGGCGCTATGCCGTCGACCGGCAGAAGGAGCAGCAATGATAGATCCGGACAAGGTCAAGCGCTTCTGGCAGGGCAGGGCTGCTGTGGTCGGCAAAGTCGCCTTCGAGTCTGTGGCGAATCTGGAGCAGGATCAGCGCAATCTGCAGTTGAAGATCGATGATGAAACTGCAAAGGTCTTCGACTGGCTGCCTGATGTGGAAGGGCTGTCGGTTCTGGATCTGGGGGCTGGTGTCGGTCAGTGGACGTTTCGCTTTGCCGAACGCGGGGCCCGTCGGGTACTGGCGGTGGAGTATGCGCAGGGACTGGCGGACGTCGGTGCGCTAGAGGCCGAGCGGCGGGGCTTGGGGCAGGTCGAGTTCCTCGTCTGTTCGGCCGAGGATTTCGATACGCCCGAAATGTTTGACCTGGTGTATATCTCCGGGCTTTTCGTCTACCTGAACGATGATCAGGCGGAGCGCTTGCTGGATCGTGTCATCCGCTTCGTTCGGCCGGGCGGCTTGTTGATGGTTCGGGATGGAACCGGCGTGACAGTGCGTCACGAAATCGATGACCGTTTCTCCGAGCACCTTGGTGAGCACTATTCGGCAACCTACCGCACGCGCGACCACTACCTGGCTGCGGTGGAGGGGCGGGGCTTCGAACTGCTGCGTGACGAGAACATGTTCGAAGAGGGGCATCCGCTGAACAAGTATCCCGAGACGCGGCTGCGTCTTTTCCTGTTTCGGAAACCCGCCTGATGCCGCTGATTCTACCGGTCGATGATGCTGTGAGCTGGCCTGTCGACGAGGGTGTGATCGGCGTTGTGGGCGTGGCTCCCTGGGCCACCATCGACTTTCTCCGGGCGCTCTACCTGCAGGTGGCTGCGGAAAAGGACTGGCATTACCCGCGGGTGCTCTGCGATATCAATACCAAACTGCCCAGTCGTGGCCGCCATCTGCAGCTGGGCGAACGTGATCCGTCGCCCTTCATCGCCGAGACCATTGTCGAGCTGGCGCACCAGGGCGCGAGCCTGGTGGTCGTGCCCTGCAATACCGCGCACATCCTTTACCCGGCCTGGGCTGCCGACGCGCCTGTTGCCGTGCCGAGCATAGTGCAGGCGTCCGTGGCGGCCGTTGCCGGAGCTTCAGGGCAGGTGGCGGTATTCGCCTCCCGTTCGGTTTACCAGCATGGCCTTTATGAGAGGGCGTTGAGCGCGGCCGGGTTGAGCATGGCGGTCTTGAGCACACAACAGATTGCGCTTGTCGATGCGCTGATCGCTGCGGTAAAGGTCGCTGGTCATGTCCCGCTCGAGCTGTTGCCGCAGGTCGAGAGCCTACTGGCGGGACTGGCGGAGCGGGGTGTGGGTGCGTTGATTCTCGGCTGTACCGAGCTTGCCGAGCTGGCGCCGCTGGGGCGTCGTCATCTTTCCTGCGTGGTCGATTCGAATGCGGCGCTGGCTCGGGCCGCGTTGCTTGGGATCGGCATGCGCCCGTCGAGCGGCGACGCATGATGTATATCTGTACTTTGGGGGATTGGACAGCATGCTGGTAAGCGCTTCGAGTTCAGAGCAACCGGCAGCCGGGCGAGCGATAGGGCAGCAGTGAGCCAATAAAATATTGAGTGCGAGTTATAGGATCCGTTATGAGCAACGTTAAAGGTGAACTGTCCCATCGCTTCTGGCAGCAGGCATCGAACTCCAAGCTGGCGGCCCCCCGGATGTACGCCTTGCAGCATCAGATCCTTAATACCTATGTGCTGCCCCTGCTACCTCAAGGCGGGCGTTTGCTTGACGTTGGCTGCGCGGATGGCGAGTTCACTGAGGTCCTGGCGCGGGGTTGCAGCGAGGCTCTGGGCATAGATCTATCAGCCAGTCTGATTGGGCAGGCCAGGCAGCGGAACGGCGCGAACCTACGTTTCGAAGTGGGCGATATCACCAGCGTCGGCATCGACGGCCGCTACGAGCGTGTGGCGAGCATGGGGCTATTTTCCTGTCTGGTTCGGCAGGAAGACTTTTCCCGCGTCGCCAAGATGATGGTGGATGCTTTGCAACCTGGTGGGTACTTGGTGCTGAAGGATTCGCTGATGCTCGACGGCGAAGCCGAACGCTACTATTGCGATGATCATTACGAAGCGATCTATCGTGAGGAAGCAAGCTATCTGAAAGAGTTCACTGGCTACGGTCTGCGGCTGGTGCAGCGCTTCCCGCTGGCCCGAGGCAATCAGGCCGGGCAGGTGAGCGTGCTCTATCTACTGCATTATCCCGTGCCGAAGGCTATAGCAGACGCTTCCAGTCCGCTCGCCCATGACGGCAAATTGAAAGTTGCGATTCTTCATCAGTTACCAGAATCCTGGGGTAACGTCAGTAGTGTTTGGGCCGCTCTGAAACGCGACGAATCGATTGACGCCAGCGTCGTCTTGTTGCCATTTCTGCATGCCGACTACGATTGGAATCGGCAGACTTCGGCACGTTACCTAGAGGAACTGGGCGTTGCCTATCAGAACTGGGAGGAGCTTGATCTAGACTCGACCCGCTTCGACGCCGTGTTGTTCACCTCCCCGTATGACCCCACCAGGCCACTGCCTTACCAGTTCTTTGAGCTGCGCGAAAGAGTACGCTTTACCGCCTATATTCCCTACGGCCTCGAGGTGGGCGGAGGTCAGGTCAACCTGGCACATCAGTATGGTCAGCCAGTCGCCATGCATGGATCGGCGGTCTACGTCCGCTCCGAAGGTGCCAGGGCCATGTACACGCGGCACTGCACAACGGGCGACGCCCATGTAGTGGTGTCCGGGCACCCGCGAATGGACGGTCTGGCGGACCTCGAACATTTCCAGATAGACCCGAGCCTGATCACGCAGATCGGCTCGCGGCGCGCGGTATTGTGGAACGCGCACTTCTCGTTCGATGCCGATCAGTGGTCCACTTTCGACCTACTGGCCATGGATATTTTTGCGGCCTTTGCCTCGCGGCCTGATCTGGCGCTGTTGTTTCGACCACATCCCTTGCTGTGGCGCAAGTTGATCAATCTGGGGGTGTTTGACGAAGATGGCGTTGTGCAACTGAAGAAGGAATTGACCGAGCGGGGTGTGATCATTGATGAGCGTCCTGATCATCGGCATGCCTTCGCGGCAAGCAGTGCGATGATGAGCGATACAGGCTCTTTCCTGATGGAGTACCTGGTCACCGGCAAGCCAGTTCTTTACCTGGTCAACCCACATGGGCTGGGGTTGAACGAGGAAGGAGAGGCCGTCGTGCGTTACTACGAGCGCACAGAGGATGCCGTCGGCGTCGAGGCGTTTCTTGACGGGCTGGGGCGTAGGTCTGGGGGGGATGTGCAGCGCCGCAAAGAGGCCATCGGAGAGTTCTTTTACGGTTTCGACGGGCAGGCGGGGCAGAGGGTCGTCGATCATCTGAAAGCGGCGCTGGGCCTATGAGTCAGATCCACTCGCTGGCCGACGTGCAATCCAGCGCGGTAGGTGCGAACACCCGAATCTGGCAGTTTGTGGTGGTACTGCCTGGGGCGCGGATCGGTGCCGACTGCAATATCTGCGCGCACTGTTTTATCGAGAATGACGTGCTGGTCGGGGATCGGGTAACGATCAAGAATGGCGTGCAACTATGGGACGGTCTGCGGGTCGAGGACGATGTCTTCATCGGCCCTAACGTAAGCTTTACCAATGACCGCTATCCACGCTCGCGCCAGTATCCTGATACCTTTGCCGTCACCCGGATCGAAACTGGTGCCTCGATCGGTGCTGGCGCCGTGATTCTGCCGGGCCTGGTGATTGGTAAGGGCGCAATGGTTGGTGCGGGATCGGTGGTCACCCGAGATGTTCCGGCGGGTATGTTGGTGTTGGGCAACCCGGCTCGGGTTGTTCGAGCTTTGAGCGAATCGGATGACCTGCCATGATTCCCTTTCTCGATCTGAAAATGCTCAACCTGCGATTTGTCGACGAGTTTGCTGCGGCGCTGCAGCGCGTGCTGGCTAGTGGCTGGTTTGTTCAGGGCGAGGAGTTGGCCGCCTTCGAGATGGAGTTCTCCGAGTACTGCGGCGTTCCTTATTGCGTCGGCGTAGGGAACGGTCTGGATGCGTTGACGCTGATTCTGCGCGGCTATGTTGAGATGGGGCGGCTGTCTCCTGGGGATGAGGTAATAGTGCCGGCGAACAGCTTTATCGCCACTGCGTTGGCGGTCAGTCAGGCCGGGCTTGTTCCGCTGCTGGTGGATCCTCATCCCGAGACTTGCAATCTTGATCCGCAAGCCGCGCGTGCTGCGCTGACGCCGCGTACCCGAGCTCTGCTGCCGGTTCATCTATACGGGCGTCTAGCCGACATGGCGGCCTTGCGCGAGCTTGCAGATGCCCATGATCTGCTACTAATCGAGGATGCTGCTCAGGCGCATGGGGCTACACGCGCTGGCCGCCATGCCGGTAGTTTCGGCGATGCGGCAGGTTTTTCTTTCTTTCCCGGCAAGAATCTCGGTGCGCTCGGTGACGCCGGCGCAGTACTGACTGCCGATGCCGAGTTGGCGGCGTGTGTGCGAAAGCTGCGCAGCTATGGCTCCAGCCGCAAGTATCATCACGAGATACAGGGGGTTAACTCACGGCTGGATGAATTGCAGGCAGCGTTTCTGCGTATCAAGTTGCGTGCGCTGAGCGCCGATGTAGCCGCACGTGATTCTCTGGCTCGGCAGTATTGCGCAGGCATATGCAACCCGCAGATCCGACTGCCGGCGCTGCCGGCGGGCGATGAAACTCATGCTTGGCATTTGTTTATCGTTCGAACCGAGGCGCGTGATGCCTTGCAGGATCACCTGCGGCTCGCCGGTATTGAAACACTGATTCATTATCCGCTGCCCATCCATCGTCAGCCTGCCTATGCATCGCAGGCATGGCCTGATCTGCTGCAGGCCGACGCGCAGGCTGCTAGCGTACTCAGCCTGCCGCTTTACCCCGGGCTGCTTGGCATCGATCAGGTGATCGCTGCCTGCAACGCCTTTCAATCCTGATACTGCGCAAGGACCGACCATGTCGCAGCAACATTGCAAGATCATCGACCTGCCGAAGATTGAAGACCCGCGAGGCAATCTCACCTTCATCGAGGGAGGACAGCATATTCCCTTCGAAATCAAACGTGTCTATTACCTTTACGACGTGCCGGGTGGTTCTAGCCGGGGCGGGCATGCGCATAAGGATCTACACCAGTTGCTGATCGCGATGTCGGGCAGCTTCGATATTCACCTCGACGATGGCCACAGCAAGGTCACCTACCACATGAATCGCTCCTACTACGGACTCTACATTCCCCCGATGACCTGGCGGGAAATCGACAATTTCTCCAGCGGGTCGGTGTGCATGGTTCTGGCGTCAGCACATTACGAGGAAGCGGACTACTACCGCGATTACGATGAATTCTGCCAGGTCGTTCAAGGGGGGCGCACATGAGCGAGAATGTTGGCGGCTCTGCCGTCACCCCAGCACTGGATCGCCTGGGCAATGGACTTGCACGATTGCGTCAGCACAAGGACGCGTTGCGTTCAACTCCCTTGGTGAGCGTCTGCATTGCTGTATACAACCACGAGGCATACATCGGCGAGGCGCTAGAGTCGGTTCTTGCCCAAAGCTATCCGAATATCGAAATTCTGGTCGTCGACGATGCGTCTGCCGATGGCAGCGCCTCGGTCATCGAGGGATACGCGCAACGCTATCCCGGGCGCATCCGCGCGCTGGTGCTAAGTGAAAACGAGGGGCCGTCGCGTGCAGCGAACCGCCTCTTCGCCATGGCCCAGGGCACCTTCGTTGCGCTGTTGGGTTCCGATGACCGCATGCTGCCGCAGCGCATCGAGCGTCAGGTCGCCCATCTTCTTGCTAACCCCGAATATGTAGGCGTATTTACCGATATCGCAGTAATCGACGCGCAGGGCCAGCGTCCCGCCGAGCACAATCTGGTGGAGGACCTGTTCAATCAACCGATCATCCATCTTCGTCGGCAGTTGTTGACCGGTAACTTCCTCAATGCACCGTCGGCAATGGTGCGCCGCAGCGATTTGCTTGCTGCCGGTGGTTACGATCCGCTGCTGCGCTATGTGCAGGACTACGATCTGTGGGGGCGCCTGTTACTACGCGGCGAACTTGCGAGGCTACCAGAGTGCCTGACCGAATACCGAGTGCATGGAGCTAACCTGAGCATCTTCGGTAAGGACGGTCCGAACTTTTCCGCGCGCTGCGAGACGGTGGAAACGATAGTGCGCTTCGTGCGCAACTGGCCACTCGAAGCGATCCTGCCAGGCGCGTCTGGCTCCGACGAAGATCGCGCTCGTGGCCTGCTCGAATTGGCCGGTGTTCTGGAGCTGGTGGACCGCAACTTCTTCGGCAAGCCGTCTCTGGCCAGTGCCCATGCCTATCAGATGGTTCTCGAAGCCGGTCAGCTGCTACCGCACTTGGCCTTGTCGGCAAAGCGGTATCTGGAGCGCAGCCTCGATGAAGGTTTCCATCCTCAATGGCGGCCGTTTGCCTGGTTCGATGGAGTTGCGCCGATCTGGTTCGCGGAGCATGGCCGTCATATGGAGGCGCCATCCCATTCAGCCACGCTCACTCGTTGGTTGGAAGCACGTCTGCCGACGCCTATACAGAATCAACTAATCAATGACTATCTCTGCCAGCATGCTGGCGGTCCGCGTTTAGGAATTTTGATTCTTGACCTGCTGGGTGACACGCAGCAGCTAATGAAGACGATTCGTAGCTTAGGTCTGGAACAAGGGCTATACGCCACACTGAAAATCATTGCGCTGACGACTGCTGATGCGCCACTGACCCAGCCAGAGGCCAAATTGCACTTCGTTTCCGTCAGGCCGGATGACTACGTAGATGCAATCAACGAGGTGGCGCGGACGGCTGACGTTGATTGGTTGATGTTGGTTGATGCTGGTGAAGAATTCACCCCTAGCGGCCTGATGATAGCGGCTCTGGAGTTGGTAGATTCAGACGGTTGCCGTGCCATTTATGGTGATGAGTTGCAGCGTATGGCAGACGGTGCGCTTGGTGCGGCCTTCCGTCCAGGTTTTAACCTGGACATGCTGCTCAGCTTTCCAACTGTTATGGCGCGGCACTGGCTATTTCGTCGTGAAATCTTCGTCGAGGCGGGTGGCTTTGATGCTCGATTTGCTAGCGCGCTGGAGTTCGAATTACTGCTGCGCTTGATTGAGCAGGGGGGGATGGCTGGGTTTGGTCACGTCGATGAGCCGTTATTGATAACCACTGCTCCCACATTGATAGACAGCGCTGACGAACAGGCGGCCTTGCTGGCACACCTGCAACGGCGTGGTTATACCGAGTCACGGTTGTTGCCTAGTCTTCCAGGGCGATATCGCATCCGCTACGGTCATCGCGAGCAGCCGTTGGTTTCGATCATCGTGCCGACCAAGGACCAGTTGCCAATCTTGCAACGCTGCGTCGAGAGCTTGCTGGAGAAAACCGCTTACGCAAATTACGAGCTGCTGATTGTCGACAATGCCAGCGAAACGGCTGAAGCGCGTGCCTGGCTTGCCGGTGTGGAGCAGATGGGTGAAGAAAAGGTGCGGGTACTGCGTTACCCACACCCGTTTAACTACTCGGCCATCAACAACATGGCGGCCCGCGAAGCGCGTGGCGAGTATCTGGTGTTGCTGAATAATGACACGGCAATTATCAGCGAGGCTTGGCTTGACGAGCTGCTCAACCATGCCCTGCGTCCTGAGGTAGGCATAACTGGTGCCAAGCTGCTTTATCCGGACGGTAAGATTCAACACGCCGGAGTGGTGCTGGGGCTGCGTGGGCCGGCCGATCATCCCTTTATTGGCGAGTCGATGAATGCCCCAGGTTATATGCAGCGGCTGGAAGTTGATCAGAATTACAGCGCAGTTACAGCGGCTTGTTTGATGATCCGCAAGTCTATCTATGAAGCGGTTGGTGGGCTCGATGAGCAGCGCTTTAAAGTGTCTTACAACGATGTCGATCTGTGCTTGAAGGTTCGTGAAGCGGGCCACTTGATTGTGTGGACACCGCACTCGGTCGTCATGCACGAAGGTAGTGTGAGTCAGAAACGTATTGAGCCTAAAGCTGCCGAAGCGAAGCGTAAACGCTTCGCTGACGAACAGGACGCTATGTATGAAAAGTGGCTGCCGGCCCTTGCTTGTGATCCTGCCTATAACCGCAATCTTTCGCTGAATGGTCGTGGCTTTGATCTTGAGCCGGATGTACAGCTGACCTGGCGTCCGCTGGTTTGGAAGCCGTTACCTGTTGTGCTGGCGCATCCTGCTGATCCTTGGGGCTGCGGTAATTATCGGGTCATCCAACCATTCAAGGTTTTGCGTGAGCAGGGCAAGGTAGATGGGATGCTGTCATACGGTCTTTTGCACGCAGTTGACCTACAGCGTTATGACCCGGACGTACTGATTCTGCAGCGCCAGATTGGCGATGATCGGTTGGAAGCCATGCGTCGGGCTAAGGCGTTCTCTCGCGCATTCACGGTCTATGAGCTGGACGATTATCTGCCTAATCTGCCAATGAAGAGCGTACATCGTGAACGTATGCCGAAGGATATTTTGCGCTCTTTACGCCGGGGCTTGAGCTATGTCGACCGCTTTGTGGTTTCTACCGATGCTATGGCGGAGGCATTTTCGGGTCTGCATGACGATATTGTCGTAGCCAGGAATTGCTTGCCTGAAGAGTGGTGGCGGGGGTTGTCGAGCCAGCGTCGACGTGGTCAGAAGCCTCGCGTCGGTTGGGCTGGTGGCATCAGTCATAGTGGCGACCTGAGTTTGATTGCTGATGTGGTCAAAGAGCTGGCCAGTGAGGTTGATTGGGTCTTTCTTGGCATGTGTCCTAAAGAAATTCGTCCCTATGTCAAAGAAAGCTTGGATGGCGTCGATATAGAGCTTTATCCGCAGGCGCTTGCACGTTTGGATCTTGATCTTGCTCTGGCACCGGTCGAACAAAACCTGTTCAACGAATGTAAAAGTAATTTGCGGCTTCTTGAATATGGTGCGTGTGGTTTCCCCGTTATCTGTAGTGATGTGCGTTGTTATCAGGGAGATCTGCCTGTAACCAGGGTCAAGAATCGCTTTAAGGATTGGGTGGATGCGATTCGCATGCACATCAATGATCTTGATGCAGCCGCTGCACAGGGGGATGCATTACGTGCACGGGTTCTAAGCGAGTGGATGCTTGACGGACAAAATCTCGAACGCTGGCGTGCAGCTTGGTTGCCAAGTTAACTCGAGGGGAAAGGGCAGAAATTGTGCGTCAAGGGTAGCGAAATTGCGCCGGCAACCCGTCATAAGGGCTGTCTGCCTCTGCTGTGTGAGCTAAGCGATTGCTGGGGATAGAGAAAAAAATATTGCAGAATTCTCTAAAGCTCCTGCATGGGGTGCCGATAGAAATACCGAATGCGAACATTTTGGGCGCCTGAGTATGCAGGCCCATGCGTCGCACACTCAGGCACACAAATAAGCAAGGTCCTTCGGAGGAATACACCATGGCCCTGACAGTCAACACAAACGTTGCGTCCCTTAACACTCAACGTAACCTGAATAGCTCGTCCAAAGGTCTGGATACATCCCTCCAGCGCCTGTCTACTGGTTTTCGTATCAATAGCGCTAAAGACGACGCTGCTGGTCTACAGATTTCCAACCGCCTGACCAGCCAGATCAATGGTTTGAACGTTGCTACCCGAAACGCCAACGATGGTATTTCCTTGGCGCAGACTGCCGAAGGTGCGTTGCAGCAGTCTACTGGTATCCTGCAGCGTATGCGCGATCTGGCGCTGCAAGCTGCCAACGGCTCCAATGGTGCTGCTGAGCGTTCTGCACTACAAGGTGAAGTGGCGCAGTTGCAGCAAGAGTTGAACCGTATTGCCGATACCACCAGCTTTGGTGGGCGTAAGATTCTTGACGGCACCTTCGGCTCGCAGAGCTTCCAGGTGGGTGCTAATGCCTACGAAACTATCAACGTATCGATTGGTTCTTCGGATGCTAGCCGTATCGGTATCAACCGTTATGATTCCAGTGGTATCGCGGCAACCAGTTCCAGTAGCGGCTTTGCTGCTTTGAGCTCAGGTACTCAGGGCTACCAGGGCACCAGCGGTACTATTGTAGGTAAACTGGGCACGGCAACTTTCACCTACAACACCGCCAGTGGTGGTGCGATCTCCGCACGTGATATCGCTAGCTCGATCAACAAGGTTTCGGACAGTACAGGTGTAACGGCCAACGCCCGCAACCTGACCCAAATGTCTGGTGTTTCCTCAGGTACCGTGTCGTTCACTCTGTACGGCGCTAATGACAAGGCCGGTACTGGTGTATCCATTTCGGCAAACGTTACTGATGCTTCTGACCTTTCCAGCCTGGCAGATGCAATCAACAAGGAAACGGGCACTACCGGTATTGCTGCCAAAACCAGCAGCGGTGGGACTCTTGAGCTTATCAGTGACCGTGGTGAAAGCATTATCATTGAAAACTACACTGACAGCGCCGGCTCTGGCGGTTCTGCAGCCTTGTTCGCCTTTGGCTTTGACTACGATGAGGGCGGTGAAGTTGCGACTAGCGGTTCCTTGTCTGCCGGTGGCGCGCGTACTGATGGTGGTGTGCAGATTGAGGCGGCCGATGCCTTCTCTGTTACCGGTATCGACGCGACCTTTGGTACTGCAGGCTTCAGCCAACTGAACTCGGTCGCCAGCATCGATATCAGTACAACGGCGGGGGCGCAGAGTGCTCTTGGGATCGTCAATGGTGCGATATCCAATATTGACAGTCAGCGAGCCCAGTTAGGTGCGGTGCAGAATCGCTTCGAGAACACCATCTCGAACCTGCAGAACATCTCCGAGAACGCCTCGGCTGCCCGTAGCCGGATTCGTGACACTGACTTTGCTGCCGAAACATCGGAACTGACCAAGAACCAGATCCTGCAACAGGCCGGTACTGCGATCTTGGCCCAGGCTAACCAGTTGCCACAGGCTGTGCTCAGCCTGCTCGGCTAAGGGTAAAAGCGCTAGACTGCGGGGGGAAGGGCTTTGCTCTTCTCCCCGTTCCCTCATTCTGAGGAGAGAATTATGGACATTGGTTCTATTCAAAGTTCGCCTGCATCCACCGTTGTTGCTTCTAAAGCAGAACGTGCGCCAAATGCTTCTGCCAAGGTTGTGGCCGATGCTGTTGAGGGTAAGCCTTCTGAGGATGCTACAACCGGTAGTGCCGCAAAGGTTGAAAGTGGTTCTGCAGCCTCTCGCGAAGAAGTCGAAGCGGCAGTTGCGACGATTCAGGACTTTGTCCAATCGGTTCGTCGTAGCCTGAATTTTTCCCTCGAAGAAGGCAGTGGACGTGTAGTGGTCAAGGTGACCGATGCCGGGTCGGGTGATGTGATCCGGCAAATCCCTTCTGAAGAGGCACTGCAGCTAGCAGAGAATCTTTCGGAGGTTCGTAGTTTGTTATTCAAAGCTGAAGCCTAGCCTACAAGGTTGGCACAGCTTTTGACTGTTAATGCTTATCTAGCGTGATAGCAGTCATTATTTTGGCGAGGTGAAACATGGTCGGGATTACTGGGATTGGCTCAGGGATCAAAATCGACGAAATCGTCACAGCGTTGGTCAATGCCGAAAGGGCACCCAAGACTAACCAGCTGGACCGTCTCGAGAAGACCACTGTTGCACGCATCTTGGCAATGGGCTCACTAACCAGTGCGCTGAATACCTTCAAAACTGCCGTCGATTCGTTGAACAAGACATCCTTATTTGAGTCGCGAACGGCAAGCTCTTCCAGCAGCAGTGTCCTTAAGGTTACTGCCGCAACCACTGCTCCTGCGGGTAATTACAACGTCCAGGTCAAACAGTTGGCGACCAGCAGCAAGGTGGCGTTGCAATCGGTTACTGGCGGTAATACCGCGACGTTCAATAGTGGTTCGCTGACTATTTCTACCGGCAGCTCGAGCTTCGACGTTGACATTACTGCAGCTAATAACACCTTGGCCGGTATGCGCGATGCAATCAATGAGGCCGGAAAAGCATCGGGTGTTAGCGCCACCATCATCACGGATGACTCTGGCTCACGCTTGGTCTTGAACTCCACCAAGAGCGGTGGCGGCAATGATATTAATGTCGTGGCCAGTGAAGATAATGTGACGACTGGGGCTAATGCGCTGACGACTCAGTCATTTGCACCGACTGTCGATCCCGGCAATGCCGATGCCTTCCTGAAGCCTAATTCCACTACGGGCGCTGGCGGTGTTATCACCAAAGCCCAGTCAGCCAAGATATCCATTGATGGTCTTGAGTTGGTGCGCAACACCAACCGCATTGGAGACGCTCTCGAAGGCGTAACGCTTGATCTCTCTGCGGCGCAAAGTGCTACAGATCTGGCGGATGGAAAAACCATCAGCGTCACTGTTGGAGTCGATAAAGGCAGTGTGAAAACCAACCTTCAGAAGTTTGTCGATGCCTACAACGCATTGATTAACACGACATCCCAGCTGACCGCTGTTGTCCCTGTCGATGGTGGTAAGCCGGTAACCGGGCCTTTGCTCGGCGATTCATCCATACGCAATGTCATGTCCAGCCTGCGTAATGAAATGGTCAATATGACCGGCAAGGGTGGTGTTAAGGCGCTTGCAGACTTAGGTATTACGTCTGACTGGAAAACAGGGCAGCTTAAGCTTGATGACAGCCAACTGACCAAAGCGCTGGAAGGCAATTTCGATCAGGTTGCCG
>Ga0209207_1000823_pt1 | contig 16640 bp, 18 predicted proteins | sample SaghotsprinmetaG_FD_184140 | JGI IMG/M metagenome (GOLD analysis project Ga0209207, IMG submission 184140) | Hot spring microbial communities from South Africa to study Microbial Dark Matter (Phase II) - Sagole hot spring metaG (SPAdes) (version 3) | ecosystem: Environmental > Aquatic > Thermal...
TATAATAGAAAAGCACCCATCCAAGGGTGCTTTAGCACGGTACCACCTTAGTAGACTTTCGTCACTCAAACCCTTAACGCGGGAAACGGCTTTACTTTTCATAAAGCAGCTCATTGGTGTATTCAATCTTCGTTTGTGATAATTCTCAGCACCATTATCTCTCTTGAACAAACTCGAATTTACTCTTCCAAATCGTCGCAAAATTATTATACACTACTTAAGTAATAATACAATTACTTCGTTGTTTGACGAGGTGTAAATAGATAACTTAGTTCTATTTCACGATCATCAAATTCATCTTGTTTTAACATCTTTGTCATAACACGCATGGATACAGCTCCTAAATCATAGGAAGGAATGGTGAACGATGAGAGTTGTGGACGAACCATTGAATTATATTTTGAATCAATGATACAAACGATTTCTAATTCATCTGGTACTTTAATATTGTTTTCAAATGCCGCATTGGATACGGCTAATGCTTGAGAATCACGATGTGCAATCACTAAATCATGACGGCGTGTCTTAAAGTATTCTTTCAAATACTGATATGAACTACGATATTCTGGTGGAATTTCAATGAATTGTTCAAAGATTAAACCTTTACGTTCAAACGCTAATGTAGCCCCTTTAATCAATTGTTCTACCATGTATTTATTCTTACGGTCCTGAACAATCGCAATATCACTCTTGCCCATTTCAATATACTTTGTAACGAGTTCGAAAACTGCTTTTTCAAGATCGACATAGACTGAACAAATATTATTCGTAGACATCTTATTTCCAATTAATACAATTGGAAATTGGTATTGAGTCAATGCCTTTAACTCATCATACATGAGTTTATCATTATAAATAACAACCCCATCTACTCTTGATTTGATAATGGTATCAATGATTTCACCAATTTCTACAATACCTTCAGATACAGTATGCAACACGATATTGTACTTATAGATTTTAGCCACATCCAATAATCCATTAATAATCTGACCTGTATAAGAAAAACTCGCTTCAGGCACAACAAGCGCAATAGTCGTTGTTTTCTGTAAAGCCAATCCTTGTGCAATCGCATTGGGTTTATAACCCAATTTATCAATTGCTTCATTAACACGTAAGCGTGTATCTTCTCGAACAATTTCTAAGCCATTAATAACTCTTGAGACCGTCGCAAGAGATACTCTCGCCTCTTTCGCAACATCATAGATCGTAACACGTTTCATTCTTCTTCATCCTTCTGTTTAGGTTTTAACCATTCTCTTAACTTCGATATGCCTTTTTCCGCAATATCTAATGTTTTTTCTTTCGCAACTTCAATCTTTTCTTGAACTTCAGGTTTTTCGAAGAATTCTACGGTCTTATCAGAAACAGTTTTAGCTCCTTCTTTAACACTATCTACAACCTTTTGAACATTTTCATTTTCTTTGATGTCATCAATCATCTTCTTACTTGATTCAACCACATCTTCAGCTTTTTCTTTGATCTTAGTCTTCAATTCTTCATCTTCTTTTAATTCTTCAAATTTAGTCACAACTTTATCAACCGCATCCAAAGTCACATCCTTGGCTTTCTCAAAGTTTTCTTTTAATTTGATATCTTCTGCTAAATCTTTTCCAGACTCAACCACTTTTTCAATTGTTTTCTTAATGTCTTCCATATCTGTGCCTTTCTAAGCGTTTCGCTCTTCTTCAGGTTCTTCTTGAACCTTCACTTCATCTTTCTTATCAAACAATCCTAGTACCCATGTTTTAATGGTTTCAAAGTGTTCAACTAAGAATAACGCAACCGTTGTGATGGAATGTTTAGTAAAATTCTGAACAGTAATTATACCGTTTGCTAAACTGGTTAATACACCAATAGAAACTTGTAAGTCATTCAATTCTTTATCTACGATATCCATTGTCTTATTGACTCGATCCATTAGTAAATCTACTTTTTTCATCATTAAATACAATCGATACAATATAAACAATAAAAATATCAGTACAAGCGCACCTAAAGTAGGTAAGACTAATACTGATATCTCTCGTAATGCTAAGAAAAATGCGTCCATAGTTTCACCTCTTAACCTTATTATAGTTAAGAATGAAAATATTTTCAATGTTTTTGATATTCTTTCAATAAATTAGCTAATCCATAGATATCTTTAGAACTCATAAAGAGATAGACCGCAGGAGCTAACTGATTTAAGACTTGTGCACCCTTATCATTCTCTTCAATCACAATCGCTTTTTGAGAACGATCTTTTAGATAATCAATGGTAATATCATATCCCGCTTCTTGATCATCAATCGCACTAAATCCACATAGATAAACATGATCAGCTTTGTCTAACGCTTTCGCAAAGGCATCCGCAAAATGAAATAAACGAGATACTCGATGCGGTTTAAAGATTGCGACTAAACGATGATTTGGATAACGTAAGCGCGCCGCATCAATTGTGACACTCACTTCAGTAGGATGATGCGCATAATCATCTATATAGACATTAGGCCCATTCACTTCTACTTTGAAACGACGTGATGCATTCTCAAATTGTCCTAATCCTTCTTCTATAAGCGATAGAGGCATATTCTCTAATAAACCTATGCCAATGCACCCTAATGCATTCCACAAGAGGTGACGCCCAGAAAACGGTATACGAATGGTCCCAAGATACTCATTTAAGAACGTTAGTTCAAAAATTGTTTCATGTTCATTCTCAGTTAAAACATTTGCGACTAAATCATTATTCTTCTCTAGACCATAGGTATAAACCTTAGCCTTTAAATCTAACTTACGAACTTCAGGATCATCCCCATAAACAAACAAGGCTTTTGATACATTCAGCGCAAACTGTTCATATGCAGACGCATAATCCTTCTCATCTTTGTAATAATCCACATGATCATAATCCACATTGGTAATAACCGCATACTCAGGAAAATACGACAAAAAGAAACGACGATATTCATCTGCTTCAATAACACAATAATGTGAATCCTTCTCTAAATGACCATTACCATCCCCAATTAAGTAAGCCGTTGGTTTATGTACACTTAACAAACTAGTCATCATTTTAGTTGTAGTCGTCTTACCATGTGAGCCCGTAATCGCAACTCCATGATAATTCTTTAAGAGTTTACCTAAATATTCATGATAGCGATATACCGTATAGGTAGAATTATTGCGTATAACTTTTACATCCTCATGATCTTCTTTAAATGCATTACCAATAATTACAGTAGAACCATCTTTTGGAAATGTCCCAAATGGATGACATTTAATATTATATTGATTTAATTTTTCTTCAGTAAAAAAATGTTTCTCTAAATCAGAGCCTTCTACAACTTCTCCCATTTCATGTAACATACATGCTAAAGCAGCCATACCAGCGCCTTTAATTCCTAGAAAAAATATCATCATCGTCTCCTCTATTTCAAATCATCAAACAAAGAAATTTGATGAGATAATTCATCTTCTTCATCCTTAAATGTTTCATGAACCAATGGCACATCATCATCTTGCGGTTTGATTGGACTCAATAAATCATCTAAACTATAATTCTCAGTTTTAAACTTAGGAAGATCACGACTTACATCCTCAATTAAAGGATCATGTTTATAAACAGCTTGCACAATTTTAGGAGTACTGGTTTCTTTTTTATTCTCTAAATCGCCATAAAAAGGACTAATAACCGTGTTAATACGGCTCTTCTTAACTGATTGCGGAGGAATATGAGCCGGTCGAACCGCATGCGCCTTCTTCGATTCAGAAACACCAAACATAGGACTAATAACCGGTTTAAACTCATAAATCGGCTTCTCCTTAACCACTTTAGGTTTCTCACGCATAGGAGTCGGTTCATCAAACGCAATCCCAAACTCCGATTTAACTGGTTTGATTATTTCTTCAACACCTTTATGATCAATATCATCTTCCTCTTGAACATAGACAGGTTCTTCGATATCTTTTTCAATCGGTTTTTCTATAGGTTTAGGATTCATTGACGTAATTAAAGACTTCTCCTTTTTAATAGGTTCTTCTTTAACACTTAACTCTTCTTCAACGATTTCCTCTTCCTCTTCAAACAACAAGGACGCAAGTTTCTTTAACATGAGCTTTCTCCCCTCAATCCTCTTTGATTCCTTCTACAAAAGAATCAACCGATGCATTCTCATCAAAGCCTTCATAGAATTCTTCTTCAAACGTAATGTCATCTTCACCCTTAATCATATCAAGTACAGTCCCTGATTCAGGTCCAGCCTGCGTAAACATATTTAAGCTTTGAGTCTTAAAGTCTAAAACCTCACGTGTTGAATACGTAGATAAAATTAAATCTCGATTAATCGACGTACTACGTGCAACTCTTAACATATCATATAGAATATCTGGAGATATTGAAATTGGATGAATGGACATAAACACAAAATTCTCTGTTTGTAAGCTTAATAAAACCGTATTATCCGATAATTTCATTGCACTGACAAGATAAGCAGAAAGTACTTTATTATCATTCTCATAAAATCCATTTGACGTATAAAACGCATTTTCAACCTTAAGTAACTTTCGAATTGTACCACTACTATCTTTATAATAGGATTCATTTAGAATATTAATCACATCTAAAATCATTAAAATAGATTGATTGTGACTTTGTAAGGTAACTGAATTTAAACTAGATCCCTTACGCCCAATAGAGGGAGGTATATAGTAACTAAATAAATCACGATTCATTGTTGCATATTCACTCATAGGTTGAACTAAAGCATTTTCAATCGCTTTATTATAAGACCTATTATCAAAATAAGTATTCATCGAACACCCAGATAATACGATACAAATACCTAAAATCACAAACAATTTTCGCATTTATTGATTAGCTTTCCTTAACACATCTATTGTATCACTATTTAAAGTTTCTAAAAGTTTCAATACCGCTGTTTTCGCATTCAAATAATCATCCGCATCAATGATAGAACTATTGGTGTGAATATTACGTGCACATAAACACATCGTTAAAGTCATAATCCCTTCATATTGACGATGAACAGCCCCCGCATCTGTACCACCTAAAGATTGGTAATATTGATACGGTAAGTTATTCGATTCTAAGATATCAACATAGTGATTAATGAATCCACGATGAGGTAAGAAATTCGCATCGATAAAACGAACTAAAGGACCAGCCCCTAATTGTCCAAACGACTCTTTATCTCCACTCGCATCATTGGCAGGTGAACAATCAAAGATAATCGCCGCATCAGGTTTAATTTTATACGCAATGGTCTGTGCACCACGTGTCCCAACTTCTTCTTGAACACTTGCGCCAACTGCTAAATGTACATCCAAGTCTACATCCTTAAGTGCTTCTAATACTTCTAATCCCATGGCACAACCATATCGATTGTCAAAGGCTTTACCCAATAATCGTTTCCCTTGATTTAAGCTTTCAAAATTCCCATCTAAGATAACCGCATCTCCCGTTTGAATCCCAGCATTTAATACTTCATCTTTCGAAGTAAAACCTAAATCAACTAACATATTCTTGAGTTCCATAGGCTTAGCACGATCCGCATCCGTTAATAAATGTGGAGGAATACTTCCAATCGTCCCCTTAAACTTAACACCGGCACGATTCTTCACAATGACACGTTGACCAAGAAGAGTTTGAGACCACCATCCACCAATCGGAGCTAAACCAATACTTCCTTTATCATTGATTGTTTTAACCACAAAACCCACTTCATCCATATGTCCCAGCAACATCACCATTTTCGCATTTGGATTCTTTGATCGTTTGATCGCCATAACAGATCCCAAATTGTCAAAAACGATTTCATCCGTATACGCACTGTACTTTGATTTTAAATAATCACGAACTTCTTTCTCATCTCCACTAATCGCCATGAGTTCAGTCAACTCTTTTAAGGTTTGAATACTCTTTTCACTTAACATCTTGTTTCCTCCATACCGCACGATAAATGACTTGATTCAAGTCCATAAAGTGCTGTTCATATTCTGTAATCGCATCATCTAAATGTTCATTTCGTCTAAAGTCTACACTAAATTCTACGAGTTTTAATGGATAATCTTCCCAAACTAACATCGTATATTCAAACAAATCTTTATTATCCGATTTAAACTTAAACTCCGCATTCTTACTCGTAATCTTTAACATTCTTTCAATAAATAGATTCGAAGTTAAACGACGCTTATGATAACGCTTCTTTGGCCAAGGATCTGAGAAATTAAGATGTACTGTATCAATCTCTTCAATCTCAAACCAATTTTCTAGATTCTCCGCATCCCCAACAATCCAAACACCATTCTCAGGTGAATCTTTCTTTAAGGCAATTGCCGAGACATTCTTATCCCTCTCTAACGCAATCCAAAGGGTATCGGGTTGAAGTTCAGCCATTTTACGCCAATAATCCCCTTTACCACTCCCAATCTCTAAAACGATATTTTTATACTTATATTCTGTTTTCCATTTCCCTTTTAATACACTCGGATCTTGGATAACTTTAGGATGAGCCAATAGAAAATCCATTGCCCATGGTTTATTCCGCATTCTCATATTATTTCGTCAAATCGTAAATCGCTTGTGCGTAAATAGCGGTCGCCAAATAGAATTGTTCTAACTCATAACCCTCATCCGCTTGATGAACTTGACCGACCCATTCAGGACGATGACGAGTTGGGAACTCCGCCCCAAATGCCACAAAGTTCTTGAAGGAACGTGCATACGTACCACCACCCATGGTTAATAAAGGTGTTGTTAGGTCTTTTGAATAATCACGATAAATTTTATCTAATGTAGAAACTAATGTACTCTTAGGATTCACAAACAATGGTTCTTTGGCTTGAATTAAGGATACTTTTAATTCAGATTTAAAAGATTCAAATGTCTTTGAAATCGTATTAAAAATGAATTCATCATTCGTTTCATTAGGATAACGAATATCTAAAATAATATGCGCATGGTTGTGTTCAATCTCCACTACCCCAATATTCATGGTTAAGTAACCCATATGAGATCCAAATACTTTAACCCCTAATGGTTCTGCACGCCAGTCACGAAGTAAAGTCGCTGTTTTTGACGCAAATTCATCCTGATAAGCGGATCCCACAAAATTTAAGCAATGCCAAGCCGCATTAATCCCATCATCTGGTTTAGCACCATGACTGAATTTACCATAGATTTTATACGTAACTTCACCATTTACTTCACTCATTTCACCTTTTAAGTGATTGGTATTTAAATAGAAATTAAATAAATCTCTTTGAGCATAACCTAATAATGTTACACTAGCCTCACCAATACAAATATTCGGTCTTTCACCCGCTTTTAATCGAACAATTTTAGTCTGAACATCCCCATCTAAACTTAAATTCATAATCCCTTTTTCACCATAAACAACGGGAAAATCCGCGTCCGGTACGAAACCAAAATCAGGAATCTCACCATGTTCATTGTAGTATTTCATACAGGACATACCTGTTTCTTCATCACAACCTACAATTAAGAAAACACGTTTCTTTGGCTTAAACCCCATTTCTTTAAGAATCTTCATCGCATAGTAACCAGCCATGGTAGGACCCTTATCATCCTGAGTTCCACGACCCATAATATAACCCTCTTTAATTTCGCCACCAAATGGATTGAATGTCCATCCGGTCCCAATCGGAACGATATCTAAGTGTCCTAAAACACCCATAATTTCATCCCCTTCTCCAAATTCCACAACACCAGCATAGCCTTCTAAATCACGTGTTTTAAAACCATCTTTTTGGGCCATATTTAAAACATAATCTAATGCATTGCGAAGTTCTTTACCGAATGGCGCATTCTCTTCTTTTGTATCTAAATCGCGTAGTGAAGGAATTTGAATTAATCCTTGTAAATCCTTCACCATTTCTTCTTTTCTTTTTAATGTTTCTTGATAAAAGTCCATAGTTCTACCTCTTTCACATTATTTTATCATATAATCGGATCATCTTTTTCATCGAGAATGATTTGTTTCAGAAAAAAGATCCGAATTAATCGGATCTCTTCTTATTGTAAGCTGGTTTTGGTTTACGATCAGCTTGAGGCTTTTCAACATAACCTTCAGGCTTCGGTAATAAATCTTTTCGAGAAACGTTAACACGTCCCTTTTCATCCACTTCAGTAACGATGACTTGAACGACTTCACCCATCTTTAAGACATCACTTGGTTTTTCAACACGCTCGTACGCAATCTTAGAGACATGAAGTAAGCCATCTGTGCCAGGAAATAACTCCACGAATGCGCCAAATGCTTCTATACGAACCACTTTCGCATCATAGATTTCTCCAACTTTCGCACTACGTACTAAGCTTTCAATCTTCGCTTTTGCCTTATTGATCGCCGCTTGGTCTTGGTGATAAATCAAGATACGACCATCATCTTCGATATCAATCTTAACTTGATCACAGTCTGCGATGATTTGATTAATAATCTTACCACCTGCTCCAATGACATCACGAATCTTATCCGGTTGAATTTGTAGTTTCGCAATCTTAGGTGCGTATTGTCCAACTTCGGGACGAACTTCCGCAATCGCTTCTAACATGTTTTCCATGATTTGAATACGACCTACTTTTGCTTGAGCTAATGCTTCTTCTAGAATTGCACGATTTAATCCAGCAATCTTAATATCCATTTGTAAAGCTGTGATACCCTCTTTAGTACCCGCAACCTTAAAGTCCATATCTCCGAAATGATCTTCCATCCCTTGGATATCGGTTAATACTGTATAGTAATCATCAAACGTTACTAATCCCATCGCAATACCTGCTACTGGAGCTTTAATCGGAACACCTGCTGTCATTAGTGCCATAGTACCTGCACAAATAGACGCTTGTGAAGATGAACCATTGGATTCAAGTGTTTCCGCAACTAAACGAATCGCATATGGGAATTCATTTTCTGAAGGTAAAACTTGTAATAAAGCACGCTCACCTAAAGCTCCATGTCCAATTTCACGTCGTCCAGGAGAACCTGTACGACCTGTTTCCCCTACTGAATAAGGAGGGAAATTATAGTGATGCATAAAACGCTTGTATTCGACTTCTGTTAAATCATCAATAATTTGGTTATCTCCTAATGCACCTAATGTACAAACAGATAATACTTGAGTTTCACCACGTGTAAATAACGCACTACCATGAACTCTAGGTAGTAAATCAATTTGACTATTTAAAGGACGTAATTCACTGATACCACGACCATCTGGACGAACTTTATCCACTGAGATCAAACGACGAACTTCAGTCGCAACAATATCATGACAAATTTCCTTAACTTGTTTTAGTGTCTTATTTTTAACTGAATCACTTGCATATTCTAATTCAGAGAAATGCGCAACTGTTTCAGCTTCAATTTCATCAATGGTGCCATAACGCACTAATTTTTCTTTAATACGAACCGCTTCGACTAAACGTGCTTCCGCAAAATCCTTTACATTCTTAAGTAAAGTTTCATCATGCGCATAAAGCACAACTGTCATTTTTTCTTTGCCAACTGCCTTCGCAATTTCTTCTTGGAACTCGCACAATTTCTTAATGAACTCATGTCCAAACATCATTGCCTCAAGCATTGCTTCTTCACTCACTTCTTTAGCACCTGCTTCAACCATATTAATCGCATCTTTTGTACCTGCAACAATTAGGTTAATGTCAGACTTTTCAAGTTCTGCTTGTGTAGGATTAATAATAAATTCCTCATTCACACGTCCAACCATGACACCTGCAATCGGTCCATTGAATGGAATGTTGGATACACATAATGCAAGGGAAGCCCCAAACATCGCAGCCATATCCGGTGAACGATCATAATCTACGGATAATACGGTATTCACGACTTGAACTTCATTTCGGAAACCTTCTGCGAATAATGGACGTAATGTACGGTCAATTAAACGGGACGTTAATGTCGCATGTTCGCTTGGTCTACCTTCTCTTCTTAAAAAACCACCAGGAATCTTTCCAACAGAATATAGTTTTTCCTCAAACGCTACGGTTAATGGGAAAAAATCTGTATCCTTCGCCTGCTTACTTGCAGTCGCAGCGGATAGTACAACTGTGTCTTCATAACGAACAACAACTGATCCACCTGCTTGTTTGGCAATTTCTCCGGTTTCAACTGTTAGATTTCTTCCACAGAAATCTAGACTAAATACTTGTTTTGCCATTTCTTTACCTCTTTTTTGACGTGAATATCATATCATAGTCAAACAATAAACTAAACAATAAAAAAACAAGCCGAAGCTTGTTATTTTCTTAAACCTAAACGTTGAACTAAATCACGGTAACGATTCAAATCTTCTTTACGAAGATAGTTCATCAAGTTACGACGTGTACCAACCATCTTCATTAATCCGCGAGTTGAGTGGAAATCTTTCTTGTGTTCTTTCAAGTGCACAGTCAAACGATTAATTTGAGCTGTTAATACCGCTACTTGAACTTCTACAGAACCAGTGTCTCCTTCAAAACGAGCGTAATCTTTAATGATGCTTGTCTTTTCAGCTTTTGATAACATTGTTTCATCCTCCTTTATTTCAGACCTTCTATACCGCGTAAACCGATGAGGAAATCGATAAACCCAGTACAAAAGCGTTGTTAATATATCATAGATTTATAAATTATGCAAACAAAAAGGGTTAAATTAAACCCTTTAATGATGGATGGATGAAAAACCAACTGAAACATCTAGTAATTCAATACGCGTGGTAATTTACCCGCTTGTTCAACCCAATCTTCAACTTGATGTAATGTAGGAACTTTACGAACTAATTTCTTGGTTTCATTTACTTCTAACATTTTCTTATGTAGATTTTCTGGTTTTCGAGTTGCTAGTTCTGGAACGGTATCCACACCAGCTGCTTCAAGTAAATCTGCGTATTCACTTCCTACACCATTAATGCGATCTAAATCAGCACGATTAGCCCATTTCAAAATTAACTTGTCTGAAATTCCTGTCTTTTCAGCTAAGGCATCACGTCCTTTTTTACTTGCACACGCATCTAATAATCCTTCAATACTTTTAATTCCAACTTCATTCAATTTTAACTCGTAAGCTTCACCAATTCCCTCAATCAAACTCAATTTAGCCATTAAATAGCCTCCCTTTTTGATATTGGTTCATCCATCCGTTATAAAACTATTTCTTTAGGAATCCTCCCAATAGTTTACCCACATCATCCATCACATCTCCATCCCCATCACTATCCAATAATCCACTTAACATCCCCATCACATCATTCCCTTGAGTCGCACCACCTAAAAGTGATCCCAAACTCGATAGATCAAATCCACCTTGTTTCTTACTCTTACCCAATTGTCCTAAAAGTAATGGAGCTAACATCGTCAAGATTCCTGATACTTGAGAAATATTCATTCCTGTTTGTTTTGCCAAACCTGATTCTACAGCCCCTGATTTATTGGATAATAGATAACCAAGTATTTTAGCCCCATCTTTTGTATCCACTTTCTTTAAGAAGTTTCCGATATCATCGACATCATCATCCGCATGTTGATCCAGTGCTTTTAGTAAAGATGAAGCACCTTGTTCACTCTTTGAGTTCTTATTCATTGCTTGAAGTAATGTTGGTAATGCTAAATTTGCCAACTGCTTAACCTGTTCTGGTTTCGCATTAACTGATTTACTTAGGGTATCCACTACCCCTTTTTGATTTAACTGTGATGTTAGTAGTTCAAGTATGTCCATATCGTACACCTTTCATATGACAAAAAACACTTAAAAGTGTTCAATGTTCTATGATTATCCCTGACGTGGGTCCTTATTTAAATACTAGCATATTTATTTTAACTATAGTTAATGTTGTACAATAATTTCTTTTATTTAGGACATATCAGCTCATTAAGATACAAAATATACACATTAACAATTTTTTGCTTAATTATGTATAGAATGACAAAAAACTAGAATCATAATTAGTTCTTGTTTTAATTCATAAACTCCACAAGTATTTCATGTAATAATCCATAACCATCATCTGTACATTTAAGATAACCATCTTCTATGAATAACCAGTTATGATGTATTCCTTTAGTGATTGCGGACTCAAATACTACTTCGATATTTTGATTGAATCGTTCTTTAAATCGATTGATTGATAATCCATTACGAACTCTTAAACCCATCATCACAAATTCAAACATTTCATCATTGATGCTTAAATCAACACTATTTCCATGGAATTTAAACTGGCTATAATAAAGTAAATTCTTTGTATTCTCAATCCGTTTATGTTGATAAAGTGATACAGCACCAGGACCTAAACCAATATAATCATCATAGTTCCAATAATGCAAATTATGCATCGATGGTTTTGATTGAGTAAAGTTACTAATTTCATAACGATTAAATCCATGTTTCTTTAGGAACTCTATAGCGGTGAAATACATTTGTTCCTCAAGTTCTGATTCGATTGGTTTTATTTTTAATCGACCAAACTCCGCATTTTCTTCAATGGTTAATGCATAGAGTGAAATATGATCGATGTTTAACGTTAGAGCTTGATTGAGATTGTATTCCCATTTATCTAAGGTTTGATTGGGTAATGCATAAATTAAATCAATTGAAATATTATTAATACCTGCATCTCTTAAGATTTTAATCCCATTTCGAATCATTTCAATTGTATGAGCTCTGTGCATGAATACAAGTTCATCTTGATTAAAACTCTGGACACCAAAGCTAACACGATTTATTCCATACTTAACCATCAGTTCAGCTTTTTCTATGGATAAACTCTCAGGATTAACTTCCATGGTATATTCTTTTACTTTATGTGAGTAGTCCTTAAGGATTTCAAAGAGGGTTGTGAGTTGATCACTGTTAAGTGCTGAAGGTGTTCCTCCACCTAGATAGATCGTCTCAAAATTGATATCAGGATATAGCTTAACTTCTTGAGCTAAGGCATAGAGATAATCTTCAATTAACTTAGGATGTGTCACAACACGAGTGAAGTCACAATATGCACATATTACATCGCAAAAAGGCACATGAACATACAGTGCCTTGGGTTTATTTGTCTTCATATTTCTTGTCCACTTCTAAGAGTTTAGTTTGTATAAGTGTTTTAACGTCAAGGTTTAAATCCATGGCTAAGGTTAATGCGACCATTAACACATCCGATAGTTCACCTTTGACCTGTTCAATATCAAACTCTTCTTCTAGAAAACACTCTAAAAGTTCAGCGGATTCAACACTAATTGACTTCGCTAGTACATTTGGAGTATCTGTTTTATCCCAACCTTTTTTTACTCTAAAAGCTTGGATAAGTTCAAAAATATCTTCCATTATTCATCCATAGAAAGTACAGCCATGAACGCTTCTTGAGGAACTTCAACAGAACCTACTTGTTTCATGCGTTTCTTACCTTCTTTTTGTTTTTCTAATAACTTCTTCTTACGTGAGATATCCCCACCATAACATTTCGCTAAGACATTCTTACGTAGAGCTTTAATTTCACTACGTGCAATAATCTTATGATTAATGGCGGCTTGAATTGGAATTTCAAATTGTTGGCGTGGGATAAGTGTTCTTAATTTCTCAGTAATGAGTTTACCACGTTGATATGCAAATTCACGATGAACAATTAGAGATAAAGCATCGACTTGTTCCGTGTTGATTAGGATATCCATACGAACAAGATTACTTTGTTGGTATCCAATGAACTCATAGTCAAAGGACGCATAACCTTTCGTCGCAGATTTTAATTTATCAAAGAAATCATATACAATTTCACCTAATGGTAATTCGTACACTAAGTTATTACGAATTGGATCAATATAGATTAAATCTTTATAAATTCCACGTTTCTTCTGTGCAATTTCCATGACTGCCCCAATGTATTCTTTTGGGACCATAATCGTTGCCTTAACATACGGTTCTTCCATATGTTCAATACGTTGTACATCCGGAAGTAAAGCTGGGTTATCCACCACAACCATCGATCCATCGGTTAAATAAACATGATACACAACAGATGGTGCAGTCGCGATAAGCGTGAGATTATATTCTCTTTCAAGTCTTTCTTGCACTACATCCATATGTAGAAGACCTAAGAATCCACATCTAAACCCAAAACCTAAAGCTTGAGATGTTTCAGCCTCATATTTAAGGGACGCATCATTAAGTTGAAGTTTCTCTAGTGCTTCACGTAAATCATTGTATCGATTTGCGTCGACTGGATATAAACCACAGAAAACCATTGAGTTTAAGATACGATAACCTGGTAATGGTTCTTTTGCCGGTTCAGTTGATAATGTGATCGTATCCCCAACGTGTACATCCTTAACGGATTTTATACTCGCCGCAATCCAACCAACTTCACCACAATCTAAGCGATCCTTCTTTACTTCTTTAGGTGTACGAACACCAAGTTCAGTTACTAAATAGGTTGCGCCAGTTGCCATAAAGTGAATACTATCACCCACTTTTACACTACCATCTTTTATACGAACATAACAAATAACGCCACGATACGTATCATAGATAGAGTCGAATACGAGTGCTTTTAAAGGTCCATTTGGATTGCCTTTTGGAGCAGGTACATACTTAACAACTTGTTCGAGAACATCACTAACATTTAAACCACTCTTAGCACTGATAAGTGGTGCTTCTGATGCGTCAAGTCCAATAATGTTTTCTATTTCATGACGGACAACCTCTGGTTGAGCAGCAGGTAAATCTACTTTATTGATAACTGGTAGAATTTCAAGATTATTATCTAATGCTAAATACACATTCGCTAAGGTTTGAGCTTCGATGCCTTGAGCCGCATCCACAACTAAAACAGCTCCTTCACACGCAGCTAATGAACGTGATACTTCATAGGTAAAGTCAACATGTCCTGGAGTATCGATAAGATGAAAAGTATATGTTTCACCATCTAATGCTTTATATAAAAGTTGAACCGCATTGAGTTTAATCGTAATCCCTCTTTCGCGTTCCAAATCTAAAGTATCCAATATTTGAGCCATCATATCGCGTTCATGAACAGTATCTGTCATTTCAAGAATACGATCTGCCAGGGTTGATTTACCGTGGTCAATGTGGGCAATAATGGAAAAATTTCTAATTTTTGATTGATCCATGGTCTTCCCTTTCTTATACTGAGTATATTTTCTTTAATCGAATTAAAATAGGTTGTAAAGCAAAGGCTAACCCACCACAAACAAGTCCTTGGAAGATATTATAAGAGAATGATGCGACGAATATGGTTAGTTCTCCAGTAAGTATTACATCGGTTAAGCCATAACCGACTGCCATCCAAGTACCAGCTAATAGGTAAACCCATAAATGAGCTTTTCCTTTTTTAATCGCTAGATAAGCGATAATTCCCGCTTCAATTCCTTTTATAATTAAGGTGAATATCGCATACTGACCATAACCTAGAAGTAAATCCGCTAAAGCAGCTCCAACTCCACCTAATAGGGCATAAGGTAAACCTAATACAAATCCCATTCCCATAACTAATACATCACCAAAATTAAGATAACCTTGGAAAATATTGATTGATGATCCCATCGTTAATAAAGCAACACCAGCGATAAATACAGATATTAATGCGATTTGTTTAACTTTCATATGTTTCAAACTTTAGATTGACCCATTGTTTACCCATTCCCTGATAAAAGGCTTGAGCGGTCATTCTATTTTTCCCTTCTACTTGTAGTTCTTTAATCAATATAACTCCGTCTTTAACTTGTATAGCTAACCCTTCGTTATAAAAACCTAATACAGTTCCAACTTCTTTATCTGATTTTAGTTCAGATTGACTTACTTTAAATAGTTTTACTTTTTTTTGATCAATAATCGAATGCGCAACTGGCCAAGGATTTAATCCTCTTATCTTATTCACAACATTCTTCATCGAATCATTGAAATTTACAAACTCTTCCTCAGATGTAATATTATATGAGAAAGTTACACGTGATTCATCCTGTGGAATTGTTTTTAAATCAGGATTGAATAACTCATTTAAGTACTTTTTAATCATATTCGACCCTAACTCTTGAAGTCGATCATGAAGTGAACCAAAATCATCTTCTTCAACAATTGGACACGATTCTTGAAAGATAATATCGCCTGCATCCATCTTCTTTACCATTCGCATAATAGTAATACCTGATTCAGTTTCGCCATTAATAATGGCTTTATGAATTGGTGCTCCACCACGATATTTTGGAAGTAATGAGGCATGTATATTAACGGATCCAAATCTTGGAATATTTAGAATAGTTTCAGGTATAAATTGTCCATAAGCACAGGTTACGATAAGATCTAAATTCAATAGTTTTAGCTCTTCTAAACTCTCTTTAATCTTATTGGGTTGAAGCACAGGTATATTATAGGATAAAGCTCTCTCCTTGACTGGAGTTTCCTGTAAAACTTGTTTACGTCCAACTTTTTTATCCGGTTGTGATACAACAGCCACCACTTCAACATCACTTTGTACAAGAGCGTCCAAGATGGCAACTGCAAATTGGGGTGTTCCCATAAAACAAACTCGTTTTTTCATCTTTTTCCTCCTTGCTTGCATATTATAGCATAGTTTTTTATTAATTCACTCACCAGTCTTGCAAAGGTTCAGGTTCTTTGTTA
>Ga0209207_1000824_pt1 | contig 16635 bp, 13 predicted proteins | sample SaghotsprinmetaG_FD_184140 | JGI IMG/M metagenome (GOLD analysis project Ga0209207, IMG submission 184140) | Hot spring microbial communities from South Africa to study Microbial Dark Matter (Phase II) - Sagole hot spring metaG (SPAdes) (version 3) | ecosystem: Environmental > Aquatic > Thermal...
TGGACACCGTCGCTGCTCGCGCTCAGGGAGGGCGAGCGCTCACATGGGGCCTCCCGACACCCACTCCCCCCTCTCCCGCAAGGGAGAGGGGGGCCGGGGGGGGTGAGGACCAGCCGCGCCTCCGGACGCCATCCGCCAGAAACTCCACACCTGAAGGGGGGCCAGGGGCGTGAGGAGGAGAGGCCGTAGCCCCAAAAATCTACCCGTGAAAGCTCCCCGCCCGCGCCGGGGCTATGTTCGCCTCAGTCATCCTCGTCGTCGTCCTCGTCGTCATCCTCGTCGTCGTCCTCGTCGTCGTCCTCGTCCTCGTCGTCCTCGTCGTCGAACTCTTCTTCGATCTCCTCCTCGATCTCCTCCTCGGGCTCTTCGCCGGTCTCTTCGGCGGCTGGCTCTTCCTCTTCCTCGGCGGGTGGGATGGACTCTTCGGTGGCCATGGGACGCTCCTCATATGCAGGGCGGTGAAACCGTGAAGTGAGTGTAGCGTATCCCGTTTAAGGGCGAATTAAGGATTGGTGAAGCGAGTCGTGACACCGGGGGGAGATCTGAATCTAGCGTTGCGGTGCGCCAGATGCCATCCGCCGTTCACCGGCGTGGCGCGCGCGCCGCGCCAGCGGCGACGCGCCTGTTCACCCGGGGGCGCAGGCATCCTGCCCGCACGAACACCAGTGCGGGACGGATGCCCGCGCCCCCGGGTGAAGGGTGAACAGGCACGCGGCAACTCAGGAGTGCGGGGCGTGCTTGGGCGTGGGGTACACCCCTTCGTGGCGATGGATGCGGTAGCCCACCTGCTTGAGCAACTCAGAAGCGATGACCGACTTCTGGATCTCGTTGGTACCCTCGAAGATGCGCGTGACGCGGGCGTCACGGTACATGCGCTCAAGCGGCAGCTCTCGCGAGAAACCCATACCACCGTGGATCTGGATGGCCTCGTCGATCACCTCGCTGGCCATTTCGGAGCAGTAGAGCTTGACGATGCTGCTCTCCAGAGTGGCATTCTTCCCGGCGTCCACCTTTCTGGCGGTATCGTAGACGATCTGCTCCATCGTATAGATTTTGACTGCCATTTCGGCCAGCTTGAACTGAATGGCCTGGAACTCGGCGATGGGCCGCCCGAACTGGTGCCGGGTGATGGCGTACTGGCGGCTGAGCTCGAAGGCCTCCTTGGCCCCGCCAACGGCGCCGCCGCCGAGACCGCAACGCCCGATGTCGAGGGTCTTCATCGCCAGGGGGAAGCCGTGGCCCACGCCACCGAGGACATTCGCGGCAGGCACGCGCATATCCTCGAAGTAGAGGCTGGCGGTGTGCGAGGCGCGCAGGCCCATCTTGTCCTCGATCTTGCCGACATTGAAGCCCGGGAAGTCTTTCTCCACAATGAACGCGGTAATGCCGCCACGGGCGCCCTTGGACTTATCCGTTACGGCGTGGACGACGATCACATCGGCGAAGCTGCCGTTGGTGATCCACATCTTCTGCCCATTGATCACCCACTCATCGCCGTGCAACTCGGCGGTGGTGCTGATGTGCGCGGCATCGCTCCCCGCATTCGGCTCGGTGAGCGCCCAGGCGCCGATCAGCGTGCCCCGGTTCAACCCCCGGAGGTACTTGTCCTTCTGCGCCTCATTGCCGCCGAGATGAATACTCATCGCGCACAACTGAGTATGAGCGCCGATAATCGTGGCGATGCTGGCATCGCCTCGCTGCAACTCCTCCATCAGCACGCAGTAGCCGGTGATGCCCAGCTCGAGACCGCCATACTTCTCCGGGAAAGGCACGGCGAGAAGGCCAAGTTCCCCGGCCTTCTTGATCACGTCCAGGGGCACCCGCTCCTCTTCATCAATCTCGCGCGCGATGGGGCGGATCTCCTTGTTCACGAACTCGCGGACGGTCTGGCGCAGCATCTTGATTTCGTCGCTGTGCTCGTACTCGATCATTGGGTCCTCCCATGTGCGGCGGCGCCTGGCCGCCCTATGCCTCTCCGTTTCCTTCCATGGCCCGGCGGGTCGTGGCCGAGACAATTGGAAGCACAAGTGCCGAGGGGTGATCCACATCGTGGTAGATCGTCTGCTCGACTACCGGGCCCGGCACGGCGCCGGCGTCGCGGAAGCGGCGCCCATCGCCAGGGTTGGCGCCCCAGCGCGGATGCGCCGCGCTACACACATGCACCCGGATCCGGTGGCCGCGCCGAAAGCGCTGGGCCGTCGCGCCCAGATCGAATTCCAGGCGCAGGCTGCCATCGGATTGCAACGCGCCCACCCCGGGTGTGATGCGGCACAGCCCTTCACACACGTTGATCGAGCGTCCGTCGGGATACACGTCGCACACCCGGGCAACAACGTCGGTCCAGGGCCGACTCGGGCGCGCATACAGTTCCAGACGCACGTAGCCGATCACGTCCACCTCGGCGTGGAGGGGCGGGGTGGTGTAGCAGATCAGGTCGGAGCGTCCCTCAATCGGGCGCTGATCGCGGGGGCCGCCGCGCGGGCCCAGCACCGGACCACCGATGGACGGTGTGGGATCGCGGGGATCGTAGCAGTAGCGATCCGGCGCGCTGCTGGCAGCGGGCGGATGGGTCGAGAGCACACCCTCGGCGTGGAGGTAATACCGCGTCATGGCGGCGGGCGGTGGCCAGTAGTCCATCTCGTGCCACTCACGGCTGCCCATCAGGGCCAGCCGCACAGGCCGGCGCCGGAGGCGTTCCCGACGCCCTTTGAGCTGAACGTCGAACCACCAGAGACCCTCGCGCACCGCGTCCGTGGCGAGCGCGGGGTGATTATGATGGCGGGGCAACACGGTGAGATACGGGGTGCGCCCCGCGGCGAGAAGCGTGGCATAGTCGGCGAGTTGTTCGCGCAAGAAGAGGTCGTACCAGCCGGCCACGAGATGGACCGGCACATTGATCTCGCCCAGGTTGCGATGCTGATCGACCTGCCGCCAGTAGCTCCCCTCGGGGTCGGGGTCATCGAGCCAGCGCTGGTAGAAGCCTACCGACGCGCCGGTCACTGCCCGGTCGGCCTCACCCATCGGGTAAGCGGCCATGGCGGCGGCAAGGGCCGCCTCACGGCGTGGTGAGAGTAGGAAGAGAGCCGAGGCCAGGTCGAGATCGCCGCCGGGCCGATGGGTTGCCTGGAGCAGACTGACCCAGCGCAGACTTGACTCGAAGGCAAAGGCGCCATAGGGATAGATGGCCCGCGAGAAGCGCGCCGTAATGACCGCGGGCGTCAGAGCCTTGAGGTACGGCGGCGCGTTGCGGGCAACTGCCCACTGCGTATAGCCGGGGTAGCTGAACCCCCACATACCCAGGTTACCGTCGAACCAGGGCTGCGCTGCAACCCAGTCCAGCGTTGTCCGTCCATCGGCGGCCTCGCGCACAAACGGCTCGAAGACCCCTTCGGAGCGGTACCGCCCGCGCACGCCCTGCACCACCACGTTGTAGCCTTGCCCGGCAAAGAGCGTGGCGATGAAGCCGGCGAAGGGACCGAGCGCCCGCAGTTCCGAGGGGCGGCCATAGGGCGTGCGCACCAGAATGGTCGGGAAACGCCCGGTGGCGCGCGGCAGGTACCGGTCGGCGTAGAGCACCACTCCATCGGCCATGGGTACAGGGATGTCGCGCTCAACGGCGACGGCATAGGCTGGCGGCGGCAGGCCCAGGGCCCGTGCCGCCAGTTTGTGCCGGGCCAGGTAGGCCCCCACGCCGGCAAGGCCGATCCCGGCGAGGCTCAGAGCGGTTGAGCGCCTCATCAGCGCCCCTCCTGCTGAAAGGCGCCAGCAATGCGATCCACACTGATCAGCAGGCCCGCCATCGGAACAGTCTCGCTTTCATGGGTTCAAACGGGAATCATTAGCCAGGCCCGGATACGGCCGCCGTCCTGCTCATACGAGATTGACGCGCTCTACGTACCGTTTCGTCCGAGCCGTGTTTCCTCACACCTCTGCCGGATGGGAGGATGGGGGAGGGCGCAGCCCGCCCCGAAAAACGCTGTTCGTCACCGTGGAATGTCGCGCAGGCGCGATAAGGTCACATCGAGTACGGAGCTTGCCGAATGCGCGATGTTGTGTATTACACGCTGCGTTATAAAAATCATAACATGTAAGCTGATAGCCTGTCAAGATGACGCTACGCGTCAGCGTTGCACTGGCCCGGTCGCAGCGACGGCCCCCGGGCCGCGCCTCGAGCCGCGCGCATCGGCGGCGCAATTCACGTATAATCGAACTAAGTGAAAATAGCTCGCCCGCGGGAGGGTTTGGGAGGGCGCAGCCCTCCCAGGAATAAATATTTTCATTCCGGCGTTGTGCGGCGCAGCCGCGTGGACGGCTATTGTGAAGGGGTAACAGGCAAGCCCGGTTGCCCCCCGCCAGGGGGGGGCTCCCACGGGTAGCGTTACCGGGCCACGACCACTGATGATCGCCTCAATACGGGGAACACTGCAACACATCGGCGCCGACCACCTGGTGGTGGAGACGGGGGGGATCGGCTTTCTGGTCTTCGCGCCGCGACCGGTGCTGGGCGCCGCAGGCGCGCCGGGCGACCCGATCTTTCTCCACACCTTGCTCATCGTGCGCGAAGACGCCCTCAGCCTCTACGGTTTCGCCACTCCCGAACAGCGCGCCCTGTTCGAAAGCCTGCTAACCGTCACCGGCGTGGGGCCGCGGGTGGCCCTGAGCCTGCTCTCCTCGGGTGACCTGGACGACATCCGCGCCGCGATTGCCCACGGCGACACGGCGCGACTGGCCCGCGTCCCCGGTATCGGCAAGAAGACCGCCGAGCGGATCGTCCTGGAGCTGAAAGGCAAGCTCGATCTAGCCGGGTTGCCCCTGCCTGCGGGCGGCGCCATCTCGACCGCCAGCGCGATCAACCGCGACCTGGCCGACCTGCTGCTCAACCTCGGCTACTCTCAGGCCGAAGCCGCCGCGGCCATTGCCGCGCTGCCCGCCGACGCCCCCGATGACCTCGAAGAGCGCCTGCGCCTGGCGCTGCGCTATTTTGGGGGTGTTTGATCGCTCATGGGGAAACCGGGTTTCCCCACACCCCTCCCGGCGGGGAGGGTGTGATACCAATTACCGTTGATGATGCCGCATTGCTTGAAGCGGTTTCAGGCGTTGTGCTGCCCAGCGTGGCAATCCACAATCCAAAATCTAAAATTGTATGAGAGGGCGCAGCCGTCCCGGGAAAAAATAAAGACCCCGACGCTCATTCCGATACCGGATACTGCGCCATCCCTCCCTCTTCCCCGGACCTCAGGGCCTCCAGCGCCGCGCAGATAGCCTCCGCCGCCCCTGCCCGCGCCAGGCGCGCGGGCGCGCCGCGCCGGGGCTTGAGTTCGACCTCGCCTGTGGCGAGCAGCTTCTCGCCTACCACCAGGCGCAACGGCAGACCGATCAGATCGGCGTCGTTGAACTTGACCCCGGCGCTCTCATCGCGGTCATCGAGCAAGGGGCTCAGCCCGGCGGCGGCCAGTTCGTCGTACAGTCGCGCCGCCTCAACTCGCGGGGCCTCTCCTTTGCCCAGGGCGATGATGTGCACATCGGCGGGGGCTACCGCCGCCGGCCAGACGATGCCGCGCTCGTCGTGGTGCTGCTCGATCACGGTCTGCAGCAGCCGTTCGACGCCGATCCCGTATGCCCCCACCGCCACCGGGCGCGCTGCGCCCTGCTCGTCGAGGCAGGTTACCCCCAGAGTCTCGGCGTGGCGCGCGCCGTACTTGCGAAGGTGGCCCAGTTCCACCCCCCGCTCCAGCGCCAGGGGCGCGCCGCAGCGCGGGCACGGGTCGCCCGCGCGCACCACGGCGATATCCGCCACCAGCGTGGCATGCCAGTCGCGCCCGTAGACGACGTTGCGCAGATGGTAGCCCGCGCGGTTGGCCCCGGCCACCAGCGGCCCCGCCGCGACCACCGAGCGGTCGGCGATGACGAAGACCCCTTGCAGGCCCACCGGCGAGGCGTAGCCCGGCGTCGCTCCCGCGGCGGCGATCTGCTCGGGGGTCGCGGGTCGCAGGTCGCTCACGCCGGCGACCGCGCGCAGGCGAGCTTCGTTCACCTCCAGATCGCCGCGAATGACCACGAAAAGCAGGCCCCGCTCCGGCGTGGCGAAGAAGACAGCCTTGGCCGTCGCCGCCTCGCTGATGCCCAGAAAGGCCGCCAGACCGGCGATGGTAGCCGTGTCAGGCGTGGCGACCTCCTCCAGCGGAGGCGCGTTCGTCACCGCCGGCGGTGTGGGTCGCGCGGCGGTGGCTGTCTCGATGTCGGCCGCGTAGCCGCAGGCGCGACACAGCGCCAGCGTGGCATCGCCGGACGACGAGAGGGCCATATACCTGCGAGCCTCGCCTGCGCCCACCTCGTCGCCGGGCGCCTCCACGGCGAAGAAGCGCACCCCGCAGCGCCTGAAGACGCGCTCGAAGGCCGCGCCGACACGCGCATAGACCGCATCGAGACCGGCGCGGTCGGCATCGAACGAGCAGGCGGTAAAGAGGGTGAACTCGCGCAGGCGGAGCAGACCGCCCCGCGGTCGCCCCTCATCGCGATAGACCGGCTGGAGAGCGTAGACCAGCGCCGGCAGATGGCGGTACGACGTGATCGCGCTGCGGGCGAGGTCAATCAGCGCTGCCTCGTGACCCGGCGCAACCACCAGCGGGCGTTTGCTGCGGTCCAGGGCCGTGAGGCCCTGCCGACCGTCGTCGGCAGCGCGGTCAAATGGCTCCCAGAGGGCCTCCGGTTGCACAATCGGCGTGCGCGTCTCCTGGCCGCCGATACGCGCCATCTCGGCGCGCAGCATCGCCTCGAGGCGATGCGCAGCCGCCAGACCCAGGGGCAGCAACGCGAAGCTGCCGGGGGCCAGCGCCCGCGCCAGTCCGGCGCGCAACACAAGCTGGTAGCCGATGTGCTGCTGCGCCTCGACGGGCGCCTCGCGCAGAGTGCGACCGAGAAGGGTGCTCAGGCGCATAAACGTATCTCCTGAACGTGAAATCAGGCCGTGTGTGGGAGGGTTTGGGAGGGCGCAGCCCTCCCAAACCCTCCCCGCAGGCAGGGATGGGGAAACCCGGTTTCCCCCTATGCTCACGTTACCTTCCCAAGCTCTCCGCCCTCCCTCCGCGCTTCACCCCTCGCTAATAGCAAAGAGCAGCCCGGCCTCGCATGCCAGCTCCCCGTTGACCGTGGCGTGGCCCTGGGCCTTGCCGACGCCGCGCCGGAACTTCTCCACAGCGACCTCCAATCGCAGCGCCTCGCCGGGGCGCACGACCCGCCGGAAGCGGCAGGCGTCAATTCCCGCAAAGACAACCAGCTTACCCCGGTGCTCAGGCAGGCTCAGGGCGGCGACCGCGCCCGTCTGGGCCAGGGCCTCGACGATCAGCACGCCGGGCATGATCGGATTGCCAGGAAAATGTCCGGCGAAGTGCGGCTCGTTGGCGCTGACCAGCTTCTCGGCTACTGCCCGCGCTCCCGGCTCAAGCTCCAGAACCCGATCGATCAGCAGGAATGGGTAGCGGTGCGGGATGACCGCCATGATCTCTTGAATGGACAGCATACGGCGTTCCTGTTTCGTCAGTTGGCTTCTGGCGGGAGCGCGGGAACTACGGACCTCCGCAGACACCCTTACGGCTGCGTCGCCCAACGCCAGCATGAAAACACTTCTTCCCCGGAGAGCGAGGTCCTCCCAAATTCTTTCGCCGGGGAGCAGCGCGCGAAAACCCGGTTGCCCCTATTTTATACCAATTACCGTTGATGATGCCGCATTGTGAAGGGCTCTGTCCCCGCAGGCAGGGGGGTGGGGAAACCCGGTTTCCCCACCTCCCTGCTCCGCGCTTTTGCGCGCCCCCGTCTCACCTGATATAATCCCGCCATCACAAATACCAGCCCGCCAGGCCCCGGACCGCTGTCAAGGAGGTGGTGCCTATCACCAATAGCACGCTCCTGGAATAGCCTTCCCTGAGAGTGAGGTAATTCCCTATGCAAACAGGCACCCTTCTGCGGCGCCACCGTATCGCCGCGCTCATGCTCCTGGCCCTGCTCGTCCCGCTGATCGCCGCCTGTGGCGGCGCCCCGGCTACCCAGGCTCCCACCACGGCGCCCGCGCCCACGGCTGCGCCGGAGGCGCCCACTGCCGCGCCTGCGCCCACTGCCGCGCCCACCGAGCCTGCCGCCGAGAGCCAGGCGATCTATACCACCGAGAATGGTCTGATGACCGTTGCCGCCGTCGAGTGCGGCGGTGATTATACCGGCCTGCTCAAGGAGATCGCCGCCGTTGACCCGCTCACCGTCCGCTTTACCTTCTGCGTGCCCGACCCGGCCTTCCGCGCCAAGGCCGCTTTTACGCCCTTCGCCATTCTGCCGAGCGAGTACCTGGAGAGCACCGGCGGCACCGGCGAGCTGATCGAGCGGCCCATCGGCACCGGCCCCTACCAGGTCGAAAGCTGGACTCGCGGCGACAACATCACCCTCAAGCGCTTCGATGACTACTGGGGCGAGGCGGCCAAAACCGAGACGCTGATCTTCCGCTGGAGCGCCGAGGCCGCCCAGCGCCTGCTCGAGTTGCAGTCGGGCACGGTGGACGGCATTGACAACATCGCCCCCGATGCCTTCGAGGTGGTCGCCGCCGACCCGAGCCTGCAACTGATCGAGCGCGAGGCCCTCAACGTCTTCTACGTCGGCATGAACAACACCTCGCCGCCGTTCGACAATGAGAAGGTGCGCCAGGCTATCGCCATGGGCATTGACCGCCAGCGCATCGTGGACAACTTCTACCCGCCCGGCTCCGAAGTGGCGAGCCACTTCACGCCCTGCGCCATCCCCAACGCTTGTGTCGGCGAGGAGTGGTACGAGTACAACCCGGAGATGGCCAGGCAGTTGCTCGCCGAGGCCGGCTTCCCCAACGGCTTCGAGACCGTGCTCGAATACCGCGACGTGGTGCGCGGCTATCTGCCCGAACCGGGCCGCGTGGCCGAGGACATCCAGGCCCAGTTGGCCGAGATCGGCATCAAGGTCACAATCAACGTGATTGAGTCGGGCACGTTCCTCGATAAGGCCGATGCCGGCGAGTTGAAGGGACTGCACCTGCTGGGCTGGGGCGCCGACTACCCCGATATGACCAACTTCCTCGACTTCCACTTCGGCGCTGGCGCCTCGAAGCAGTTCGGCGACAAGTTCCCCGATCTGGTCGAGGCCCTGAAGCAGGGCGCCTCGAAGGCCGACGACGCCGAGCGCGAGCCGTTCTATGTCGAAGCCAACAACCTGATCAAGAAGCACGTGCCCATGGTGCCCATCGCCCACGGCGGCTCGGGCGTGGCCTACAAGGCCGACGTCAAGGGCGCCTTCGCCAGCCCGCTCGGCAACGAGTACTTCGCCGTGATGGACCCCGGCGGCCGCGACACCTTCGTCTGGATGCAGAACGCCGAGCCGGCCGGCATCTACTGCGCCGATGAAACCGATGGCGAAGCCCTGCGCGTCTGCGAGCAGGTCACCGAGGGGCTGCTGGCCTATGAGATCGGCGGCACCGAGGTGGTGCCCGGCCTGGCCGAAGAGTGTACCGCCAACGCCGACCTGACCGTGTGGATCTGCAAGCTCCGCGCGGGCGTGAAGTTCCACGACGGCTCCGAACTCGACGCCAACGACGTCGTGATGTCGTGGGCCGTGCAGTGGGACGCGGCCAATCCGCTCCACAAAGGGCGCGACGGCAGCTTCACCTACTTCTCGTCGCTCTGGGGCGGCTTCTTGAACGCACCGGCGGAGTAGGGGAAACCAGGTTTCCCCCGATCTCCTGCTCAAGGTTTGGGAGGGCGCAGCCCTCCCAAACCCTCCCCACTGCGTCTCTGGAGGGAAATGGGGAACCCCGGGTTCCCCCACGACACGCTCACTCGTTACCCGGTCATCGGGCCAACCCTGTCACCACGATGCTCCGTTACACCATCCGTCGTCTGATCGTCGCCGTACCCGTGCTCTTCGGTGTGCTGGCGGTAACCTTCGTGCTGGTGCGCCTGATCCCGGGCGACCCCTGCACGGCCCAGCTTGGCGAGAAGGCCACCGAGGCGATCTGCGCCCGCTTCAATGCCGAGAAGGGCCTCGACAAGCCCATCCTGGTGCAATTCGGTATCTATATCCGCGACGTGTTCCAGGGCGATCTGGGCACCTCGATCCGCTTCAACCGCCCCGTCACCCAACTGATTGCCGAGCGTCTGCCGGTCACCCTCGAGCTGGGCTTCTTCGCCCTGCTGCTGGCCTGCATCGTGGGAGTGCCGCTGGGCATTATCGCCGCGCTGCGCCGCAACTCAGCCATTGACGTGGCGACCATGGTCGGCTCCAATATCGGCGTCTCGATGCCGGTCTTCTGGCTCGGCCTCATGCTGGCCTACGTCTTTGCCCTGCTGCTCAAAGACACTCCCTTCCACCTCCCGCCCTCGGGGCGCCTGACGGCCGGCGTCACCAGCGTGCCGTTCTACGTTGTCTGGGGGTGGAACATCGATCCGAAATCGGGCTTCGGGCAGGTGTTGCAGTTCCTGGCCAACATGTACCTGTTCAACAGCCTGATCACCTTCCAGTGGGAGGTGTTCCGGGACGCCCTGCGCCACCTGATCCTGCCGGCGATGGCCCTCGGCACCATCCCGATGGCGATCATCGCCCGGATGACCCGCTCCTCGATGCTGGAGGTGCTCGGGCGCGACTACGTGCGCACCGCCCGGGCCAAGGGCCTGGCCGACTTCGTGGTGACCATTCGCCACGCCCTGCGCAACGCCCTGCTGCCGGTGGTGACGATCATCGGCTTGCAGCTTGGCACGATCTTCAGCGGCGCCGTCCTCACCGAGACGATCTTTAACCTTGCCGGCGTGGGGCGCATTCTCTACGACGCCATTTCTACCCGCGATTATCCAATTATTCAGGGCTTTACCCTGGCGATTGCGTTCAGTTATGTGATGATCAATTTGCTGGTGGATCTTTCGTATGGGTTTCTGGACCCCCGGATTAGATACTGATTGGGGAAACCCGGTTTCCCCGCACCCCTGCCCGGGGAAGGGCGTGGTCGGGCACTGCCCTCTCAAAAATAAATTGATTTTCACCTTGTTGTTGCGCGGCGCAGCCGCATAGAAGCCTGACATCCGTTGCAGCGAAACCTATGAGCAGCACCCCGACCGTCAGCAGGCCAGTGACCCTGATCGCCCCCATGCGCCCCGCCGAGGGTCCCTGGCGGCGGGCATGGCGCCAGTTCATCCGCCAGCGCTCGGCGATCATCGGCATGGCGATCATCGGCGTGCTGGTCTTCACCGCCGTCTTCGCCCCCTGGATCGCGCCCTACGACCCGATCGAGGTGCTGCTGGGCAAGGAGGAGGGCATCCAGAAGCGCTCCGGGCCGTGTATCCATCTCCTGGGCTGCCCGCCCGACCGGCCCCAGCACCTGATGGGTGTGGACGGGAACTTCCGCGACCTCTTCAGCCGCGTGATCTACGGCGCGCGGCTGTCGCTGTTCATCGGCTTTGTGACAGTGTCAATCTCGGTGGCCATCGGGGTGCTGCTGGGAGCGGTGGCGGGCTTCGTCGGCGGCTGGGTTGACAACCTGATCATGCGCGTGCTCGATGTGGTGCTGGCCTTTCCCTTTTTGCTGCTCGCCATCGCCATCGTGAGCGTACTCGGCCCTGGCCTGCTCAACGCCATGCTCGGCATCGCCATCGTCTCCATCCCCGCCTACGCGCGGGTGATCCGCGCCAGTGTGCTCTCGGCGCGCGAGGAGGAGTACGTGCTGGCCGCGCGCACCATCGGCCTCGGACCACTGGCGATCCTCTCCAGACACGTCCTGCCCAACGCCATTTCCCCGCTGATCGTGCAGGCCACACTGGGCATCGGCACGGCAATCATCGAGGTGGCGGCGCTCTCCTTCCTCGGCCTCGGGGCGCAACCCCCCACCCCCGAATGGGGCTCCATGCTCAGCGCCGAGCGCAACCAGGTCTTCACGGCTCCGCACCTGGTCTTCTTCCCCGGCCTGGCGATTATGCTGACGGTGCTGGGCTTTAACCTGCTCGGCGACGGCCTGCGCGATGCCCTCGACCCGCGGTTGAAGCTCTGAGACCATTTTAGATTTTAGATTGCAGATTGTCGCTCAAGGTGTCCGGGTGGGTGTTGGCACGACACTGCCTGTGGGTTGTTCAGGTGAAGTTGGTGTGAGAGAAGGAGGGGAGCCCGGGGCTCCCTTTGCCTCTGCTCCGAGAGGGTTCAGGAGGGTTGCCCCCTCCCGCAATCCTTTCGCCGGGAAGGGCAAGGGGAACCCCGGGTTCCTTGTTTCACACCCTCGCCGCGATGAAAATCGGTGCATGTTTGGGAGGCCTTCGCCCTCTCACTGAAACAGGCATCCGATGCTGGTTCTATCCCCGTCACGTCGCGTTGCTATTATGCAGCGGAGTTGATGGCTTTATGTTCGCCCCGGCCTTGTGCGGCCCGGTTGCGTGGTCTTTTTGTGCGCATTTGCGCACGATGTTCGTTTTATACTCTGGGGAGATGTTCCCGGGAGGGCGGCAGCTCTCCCACACCCTCCCCCTTACAAGGGTATGTAACGGCGGGATGGGAATGGCGAAAAGCGCATCACCGTGGCATGATAAGGGTGTATAGAGCCTCTCAAACCACGGAGTGTGATGCGCTTTCCAAGAGCATTGTATCAAATCGAGGACCACATCACGCAGCAGTTGCCGAGCCTGCGACCGGCCCAAGCCCTGGTGCTTGCCCTGTGGGTCTACGGGACTGTGCTGGCCAAAAGCGCGTGTATGAATGCCGTCGTCCTGGAACTCAAGCCCTTTCTGGCCCCCGCTGCCGCTCGCTAGCGCCTGCGCGAGTGGCTCAAGGACGGACGTGACAAAGCCCGGCCTTGTGCCGCGCAGGTCGAGGTGGTCTCGTGCTTCCCATTCCTGCTGCGCTGGGTCATCCGTTGGTGGCAAGGCTCCACGATCTTGCCCCTGGCCATTGACGCCGTAGCCCATCAGGACCGCGTGGTTGCCCTGGCTATCAGCGTGTTGTACCGGGGCTGCGCCATCCCGGTCGCCTGGCACATCGTTCCTGCTCAAACGCAGGGCGCCTGGATGCCCCATATCCTCGGCTTGCTTGACCACCTCGCACCAGCCATTCCAGCGGCGTGGCAGACCCTGGTAGTGGTCGACCGCGGCTTGTGGAGCCCGACGCTCTGGCAGGACCTGCGTCAGCGGAAGCTGCACCCGCTGGTTCGTATCGCCGATGGCGTAGCGGTTCGTCCCGCTGGCCACACACGCACCGTTCGACCGGCTGACCTGGTGTCCCAGCCGGGTCAGGCCTGGGTCGGGCAGGCGGAGGTGTTCGGTGCGGAGGCCCGACCGGTGGCGACCCTGCTCGTGGTATGGGGTGAAGGCCACCAGGAACGCTGGGTGCTGCTGACCGATCTGCGTCCAGCCGAAGTGGCGACCAGGTGGGATGGGCTGCGGATGTGGATTGCATTGGGCTTCCGGGCGCTCAAAAGCCTGGGCTGGCAGTGGCAGCGGACGCGACGAGACGAGCCGGAGCGGGTAGCGCGACACTGGCTGGTGCTGGCGGTCGCAACCTTGTGGGTAGTGGGCTGCGGGACGCGAGACGCAGATGCCGAGCAGCTTGGCACAACACCGGACCGCATCCGCGTACCGCCGAAGGCGCCGACGCCCGAGGCGACGAGCACCGCTTGGAGCCTGTTTGCCCGCGGCTGGAGTTCTGCGCGACGGCAGGTGGGTCACGGGCGTATCTGGAAGCGCCTGTGGCTGCGCCCCAGCAAGCTGCCGGAACCCTATCCTGGCATCAAGATGACGGTTCATCGCAACCCTTTGCCGGATATCCTACTCGAACGTTACATACCCTTGTAAGGGGAGGGGGTGAGGACTAACGCGCGACGAGAACGGGCGCCCCCGCCGGGGCGAATGCTTCGGCCTGACCCCGCCGCGGGATGGGGCAGGGCGCCGGGACGACCCGTGAGCCGGGGCGGCGCGGCCCGTGGACGAGGGGCGCGGACTGGTTTACCGCAGGTGGGGAAGCCCGGTTACCTCGCTCTCCAGCGTCAAGTTTATGGCTAGCCCATCCCGTATCTGAAGCGGCCTCTTTTCGCGTTACTATTACTGTGACACCCTGCGAAGCGTAACAAGGAGGTTGTGATGACTGCACGCCGGCTTGGATTGCTCGGGACGGTACTGTTCGCCCTGGTTGCGTTCGGGATCGGGTTACTGGTGCAGATCGGCATCGGTCGCCCCGGTGACGCTGCGGCAGCGCCGCTCGCGGAACCGACCGTGAGCGCCACATTGATCCCGCGTTTTATCAGTCTGGACCCCTACGGCGCCTATGTCGATGGGGGAGCGACGTTCTCGGATGGCTTTGGTCCCAACAGCGGCTTGAGGCTGCCCGACGGCGTATCGAGCAGTTTTAGCCTGGGGTTCACCGTGCCGCCTGATTACGCCGCAGGAACGGCACTGATAGTACGTATGGTCTGGCATACGCCTTCGACGGGGTGTGCAATCACCTTTCGTCCCAATTCCATCGCCATCGCCCGTCCCGGGCGAACCCATATTATCGGCACCGGAGCCTCCGACGGGCTCTCGGTTGTCGGCGGCGTAAACCTGAACGCGCCAGCGACGGCGAATAGTTCGCAGGAAACCCGGATCGAAATCACCTCACCGGTTTCCGGCACGCCGCTCCAACCGGGTGACGTGATTATGTTCAGCATGTTTCGCGCCGGGACGGTAACAACCGATACTTGCACCGGTAACCTGGTGATTCAGGGAATGGCCTTGCTGTATCAGGGGCAGACTTCGTACCTGCCGCTGGTGGCGAATTGAGGTGAACATAGCCCTTGCGCCGGAGGGTTTGGGAGGGCGTAGCCCTCCCGCAACGACCTTTTATTTCGCAAGGAACCGAATCTGGCGGAGCGACGATCCGCTCCGCCGTCGCCCGCCGTATCCTCCGCTTGCCGGTTGCGGTCCATACGGTGTACTACCGCATCCAGGGAGTTGGAGGGTTGTTTATGCGCCTCGGAAGTGCCCGTCTGTTGCCCCCTCGCCGCCGCCGGCTCCTGTTCCTCGTCGCGCTCGGCGGTCTGGCCGCGCTGCTGGTCGCCTGCGCTCCGGCGCTCGATCCCGCCGCTGTCCCGTCATCCGCCGCTACCCCGGCAGATGCCGCCACACCCATCGCTGCTCTGCCCGATCCCACCCCTCTGCCTGACCTCTCCGCTGCCGCTCCCGTTTCGCCCGTGCCTGCCGCAACCGCCGGCGCTACTGCCCCTTCCTCCGCGCCTGCCGGTGTCGCAGACCCGCAACCCGTCGCGGCTGTCGAGACTTCCCCGGGCGCTGCGGTGGACGAACCCGAGGCGGAGGAGGTTCACCAGCGCTGGGTGCTGGCAATGCTCTATGGTAATGAGAACGTTGCCCTGGAGCTGGCGGCCGAGCCTGACCCCGCGCGCCGCAGTGAGCATGTGCGCAAACAGTTGGAAGTGACGGCGAGCTGGCTTCGCTTCAGCGACCTGGTCGGCATTTTCGGGCCGTATCTGGATCGCTTCGAGATACTTGGCGTTGTTCCCGGCGCCGACGCGCAGCGACGCATCGGTCTCAGTCAGGTCTTGTTTGCGCGGGACAGTTCCTGTTTCGCCACCCACCTCGTGTCTGTTGCCGGGGCCTGGCGCGTTGTCGAGTGGGAGCCTGGCGGCGATGCCTGCAACCGGTTCATTGATCGGAGCTTGCCCGGCCCGCTGCCCACCGACGAAGCGCTTACCGGGGCCGAAGATACGCACGCCGGGTGGGTCGCGGCGATGTTCGGCGGCGACCCGACCCCGGCCATGCCGTTGCTGGTTGCCGATGATGCCGAGGAGCGCCAGAGTATGTTCGAAACCCTGGTGTTTTTGACCGATTATGTGGTCAAAGCCAATGAGGCATCGTATGGCCCGTTCCAGCGCTACGAGTTGATCCCCACCTACGCCGAGAGCGCCCGCTACCGGGTGGGCTATGCCCGCGCCGTCTACGAGCGCGGCCATATCTGCTTTCGCGCTGATCTGCACTATCTCGAGGGACGCTGGCACGTAAAGAAGTGGGATTTTGTCATTCCTGAGGCATGCGAGGCGTGAGGCGAAGGGGGAAACCGGATTTCCCCACTCCAACCGGTAACGCCAGAGCACCCTCCGCGTCCTCCCACACCCGTGCCGCCGGGACTCCTCCTTGACAGTCGCCGCCTGCTGGTCTACCATACCAGGCGCCGGGCGAAACCTGTTCGCCCGGCGCTCGTTCATGTTTCGCTGAGGTGAACATACGGGGAAACCGGGTTTCCCCGGGCCCCTGCCTGTAGGGGCGCCAGTCGCTCCCACCAGCGGTTGGGACATGGGGAAACCCGGTTTCCCCACCCCCCTCCCTGTGGGGAGGCGCCCGGTTCCCTCCCTCAGCGGGTTTAAGGGCGGACAGAACATCCGGGCTAACGTGGCGTATACCGCATTGGAACGCCCCCGCGCATGGCTCTGGTCTCCCCGCTTCGACAGGCTCAGCGCAGGCGCTCCAGCGAAGCTGGAGAGGGGAGGGGGTGAGGACTACCCAGCGCATCCCAACGCCATAACGCCCGTCGGCGCTCATACGTTCTGTCCGCCCCTGAACCCCAGCGGGGGAGGGTCACGGAGGGGGCGGCCCTCCCAGAGATGCCCCA
>Ga0209207_1000829_pt1 | contig 16558 bp, 13 predicted proteins | sample SaghotsprinmetaG_FD_184140 | JGI IMG/M metagenome (GOLD analysis project Ga0209207, IMG submission 184140) | Hot spring microbial communities from South Africa to study Microbial Dark Matter (Phase II) - Sagole hot spring metaG (SPAdes) (version 3) | ecosystem: Environmental > Aquatic > Thermal...
CGCCGAGCAGGATGGAACCTTCGTCCTGAAGTTTGTCGGTGAAGTCCGTCTGACGCTGTGTTCAGCTCTGGATGCCACGATTGAAAAGATTTTCACCGCGTTGAATTTTTCGGCCATCGTCATCGATTTGACTGAAACGCGCAGTATCGACAGCACGACTCTCGGTTTGCTGGCGAAGTTGTCCATTCTGTCGCGGCAGAAAGTGGGCCTGTTGCCGACCGTTGTCACCACCCACGACGACATCACCCGTTTGCTGGAGTCCATGGGTTTCGATCAGGTGTTCAACATCGTCGATCGGCCGATTCCCTGCCCGGATTGTCTGGATGATCTGCCTTCGCAGGATCAGTCCGAAGAGGTGGTGAAGGCCAAGGTGCTGGAAGCGCACCGCATTCTGATGGGGCTCAACGACTCCAATCGCGAGGCCTTTCACGATTTGGTCAGCGCACTCGAGCGGCACTGATCGATTGCATTCCGTAGGGTGCGTTGTGCGCACCGATATCTACAAAGACGATCGCTGGTGCGCACGGCGCACCCCAGGTTTCGAACTCGCAATGAAAAGGGGCGTCAGCTTGGCTGGCGCCCCTTTGTCATTCAGGCCTTGGCGGCCAGCAGGGCTTCGAGTTTCTCCTGGTCGCGGGCGAACAGGCGGATGCCTTCGGCCAGTTTCTCGGTGGCCATGGCGTCTTCGTTCAGCGCCCAGCGGAAGCCGCCTTCATCGAGGTTCTGGCGAGGTTCGCCGGCAGCACCAGGGGCGAGCTGGCGACTGAGTTGGCCATCGTCCTCAGCCAGTTTCTGCAGCAGGTCGGGGCTGATGGTCAGGCGGTCGCAACCGGCCAACGCTTCGATCTGACCGAGGTTGCGGAAGCTTGCTCCCATCACCACGGTGTCGTAGCCGTTTGCTTTGTAGTAGTTGTAGATGCGTTTGACCGACTGCACGCCAGGATCATCGTTGCCTACGAAATCACGGCCCTCGGCCTTCTTGTACCAATCGTAGATGCGCCCCACGAACGGCGAGATGAGGAATATGCCGGCATCGGCACAGGCCTGCGCCTGGGCGAAGGCGAACAGCAGGGTCAGGTTGGTCTGCACGCCGGCTTTTTCCAGCTGCTCGGCGGCGCGGATGCCCTCCCAGGTCGAAGCGATCTTGATCAGTACGCGATCGCGGCCAATCCCCGCTTTTTCGTAAAGGCCGATCAGGCGCTCGGCGCGGCGCAGGGTCGCGTCGGTGTCGAACGACAGGCGCGCATCGACTTCGGTGGAAATGCGTCCCGGAATGACCTTGAGAATCTCCTGGCCGACGGCCACCGCGAAGTGATCGCAGGCCAACCCCAGGTCTCCCTTGCCGGCACTTACTGCCTGATTCAACAGATCGGCATAGCGGGGCAGGGCCGCCGCCTTGAGCAGCAGCGAGGGGTTGGTGGTGGCATCCACCGGTTGCAGGCGGGCGATGGCGTCGAGGTCACCGGTGTCGGCGACTACGGTAGTGAACTGCTTGAGTTGTTCCAGCTTGGAGGTCATGACGAGGCCTTGTCGTTGCAGATGGCATGACCTTACCCGAGGCGCTGCAAGCGCTCAACGGTCGGGTCACTGACAAAATTTACCTTTTCGGGCTGCGCTTTTCGCTGGCTCGTTCGTCTTTAGTAATAACGGTACGTGAGAACGTACCGAAGTCGGTGGAGTCCGACTTTAGACGAGCTGCCAAGGAGCCCGAACATGTCGACCCAAACCCTGCTTTCTCGTTCAGTTTCCGCAGGCCTGGATACGCGCCAGTGCCGTGAGTGGCTGCAGGCCGCCGGGCTGCGCTTCAGCATGCCCAGGCTCAAGGTGGTGGAGGCGCTGTGCAGCGCCAATGACGAAGAGGGTGTGTCCGCGCGCGAGCTGCATCGGCAACTGAGCGACGCCGGCGAACCGCTATCGCTGGTCAGCGTACGCCAGGTGCTGCGCCGCATGGAGGAAAACGGGCTGGTGCAGACGACGGGGCGTAGCCGCTACCGCCTCAGCGCGCCGGATTAATGCCCGCGTAGCAGTTCTGCTGCTTGGTCGAGCAGCGCCAGCGGGTCTTGCACCTTGTGAATGTCCACCGACAGCAACTGGCGGAAGCGCCGCGCACCTGGGAAGCCTTGAGCCAGGCCCAGCACGTGACGGCTGACGTGATGCAGGGTGCCTCCCTCGCGCAGATGCTGCTCGACGTAGGGTTTGAGTGCGAGCAGAGCGTCCATGCGGGAAATGCCCGGGTCTTCGGTGCCGAACAGGCGGCTGTCCACCTGCGCCAGCAGATAGGGGTTGTGATAGGCCTCGCGGCCGAGCATCACACCATCGAAGGTCTGCAGGTGCTGATCGCATTCCTCGAGGGTCTTGATACCGCCGTTGAGAATGATCTCCAGCTCGGGGAAATCCTGCTTGAGTTGGGCAGCCACGTCGTAGCGCAGCGGCGGAATCTCGCGGTTTTCCTTCGGCGACAGGCCTTCGAGGATGGCGATACGCGCATGCACGGTGAAGCTGCGGCAACCGGCATCACGCACCTGGCCGACGAAATCGCACAGCTCGGCGTAGCTGTCACGGCCATTGATACCGATGCGGTGCTTGACCGTCACCGGGATGTTCACGGCGTCCTGCATGGCTTTCACGCAGTCGGCTACCAGCGCCGGATGGCCCATCAGGCAGGCGCCGATCATGTTGTTCTGCACCCGATCACTGGGGCAGCCGACATTCAGGTTCACCTCATCATAGCCATGCTCTTCGGCCATCTTCGCGCAGGTCGCCAGGTCCTGCGGGTTGCTGCCGCCCAACTGCAGGGCAATCGGGTGTTCGCACTCGCTGTAACGCAGGAAACGCTCGCGGTCGCCATGGATCAGCGCGCCGGTGGTGACCATCTCGGTGTAGAGCAGGGCATGGCGCGACAGCTGACGGAGAAAGAACCGGCAGTGACGATCCGTCCAGTCCATCATCGGGGCGACGCTGAATTTCCTGCTTATATGTATTTGATTTATATGGATATTTTTCAAATTTACGACCAGGGAAAAGGCTATGTTTTGCTGCATTGGTGCACACGAGGTGCACACAAGGGGCATAACGGGTATAGGTGCTGGGCATTATACAGATGCACCGTAGCGCACACGCTGGTTGGGTTGAGTGCTGGAGGTTCAGCGGCGAAATGGAGTTTTTTTCTGAATTTCCCTCCTCTTCGGATTTAGCAAGTTTTCTCAGAATCATGGCGGCAGGCAGTTAACCGCTAATGAATGAGGAATTGAATATGGCAACTTTCACTAAACTGAAGAGTGGTAAATGGCGCGCGCAGGTCAGAAAGTTTGGCGTCTATCGCGGGGCGACATTTACGACAAAAACAGAAGCTAAGGCTTGGGCCGAAGCGGTTGAGCGGCAACTGATGCATGTGGCTGCTGTGGGCTACTCTCCGCCGCCGAAGGATGCGACTGTCGATGATTTGATTTGCAAATACATTGAAATGTCGGTTGCTCGCTTTGGAAAAACCAAGGCTGCCACTCTTGGTATGCTAATTAAGAAACTTGGGCATGTCCGCTTGCGGGAGTTGAATGCGCTGGTTATGCGTGACTTTGTAGACTCTAGGGTTGAGGACGGAGCCGGTGGAGTGACAATTGCGGCGGATTTGTCTTATCTGTCTTCGGTGCTTAAGTGGGCGCGTCACTCGCGGCGACTTGATATTCCTGTTCGGCTAGCGCTTGAGGCTAGAGAGAGTCTTAAGCATATGGGGCTTATTACGAGAAGCTCTGAGCGCTCAAGGGAGCCCACCGATGCTGAACTTGATCAGCTTTATGCACACTGGGCGCAAAATCCCAGGCAGATTATTGATATGACTATCATGGTGAAATTTGCACTTGCTACCGGGATGAGGCAAGGGGAAATAGCCAGAATTAAAGTTGAGGATGTTAATAGACGATCAAGGACTGTGTTGATCAGGGATAGAAAAGATCCCAAGAAGAAACATGGAAACAATCAAGTGGTTCCATTGCTCGGTGATGCGTGGGAAATACTGGAGCCCTATTTGTCTAATAGGGTGCGCGGCAGTATTTTTGGTGTTAAGGAAGCTTCAGTTAGTGCGGCATTTACTCGTGCTTGTAAGCGGCTGGGGATCCAGGACTTGAGGTTCCATGACCTACGGCATAAGGCGACAGCAGATTTCTTTCGCCATGGGCTGGAAATTCCGCATGTGGCCCTTATGACGGGGCACAAGACTTGGGCAATGCTTAAGCGCTATACCGAGATCAATGCAGCGGATGTTCATAGCGCTAGTGCTCGACTGACAGCAGCCTAAATGACGAGGAGGAAAATCTGGGATTTTTTCTAGATTTTCCTCCTCTACCTATAGGAACTGGATGGCTAAATTAGAGCCATGAGGTCAAGTCGGGTCAGGGTAATATGGAAACTGTGCAGGATTTGGATGCGGGGAAACGCCAAGAAATCGCTCGGTCGCTAGGCTTCCTGACTGCTAGTGAGTTGGCCATTCTGGGTGGGGTTAAGGTTACCACTCTAGAAGCCTGGAGAAAGAGAAGGCAGGGGCCCAAATATGTACAATTTGGTAATGAGCCCCTATATCCAATTAGTGGGGTTAAAGAGTTTCTTGAAAGTATGTATTCAGCAAGTTATTCGGAAGAAAAGGAATGCATGAGAAGAAATGTTAGGGGGTTGTTGTAATTTGATAAATTCCTATTATGGATTTTAGAAGCCAAGGGCACGAACAAACTCCTCTGCTTTTTTTGGTCTCAAGTAGCGGGCCCCTATTCGGGTTTTGTATGCGGCAAGTGACATGGAAAAAAAACCTACCAAGGTGATAACCAAAAAGTCGCGAGATGGCGATATGTCAGAGGCGTTTAGATAGCTAATATATCCGAAAAAGGCTGCTGCTATCACGAGTGCATAATGAACTTGAATATTACTGCGCCAAATGCGTTTTGCGTCGTCGATTGAGAATATAGACCGGTTGCCGGTTTTTATGGCTAGGATGGTGTTTCTCTTTCCATGGTTATGGATATAGAATTGGCCGTTTAAACCGTTACAGAAGAAATCACCAATCAACATTGGTACGGTTACATTCGGTAATTGCTCAACTTTTCCATCATCATGAACAAAAGTGACGTGCGTATAGATTGCGCCAATATAGTGACTGACATAGTTCCCTGTTCCTTGAACTTGGCCTTTAATTACTCGTCCGTTTTTCATAATTACTCCTTGGCTTCATATTTTCGACCGCATACTCTTATTCTGAGGTCGCTGAGTTGAAATAAAATTTTATCTACACGTTAGCGGCTTGTACGGCGCTGGCTTTTGAGCCTGCATGTCCTCTGTGGTCAAGTTTCGTGGGGCCAGGGACGATCTCCAAGGTTGGCACCAAAGGTATGTGATCTTGCGGAGGGCATTGCTTCGCGCAGGCAGCCTAGTGGCACGCTGGCCATCATAAGTCCGTCGGTCACAGTGCTGGCCCAGTGCCACGTTACAAAGGTTTGGTGTCCATTTCAATGACGTCAAACAAACGACACATGTGTGGCGTGCTGCTTGCTCAGAAGGTATGGGGTGGGTGAAATCAGCTCTTACTGTCAAGGGAGAGCGCGCAAGCCGCAGCCTGCTCCCCGTAGGGGAGAGGAACGGGTGAGCAGCTCAGCGAAGCGGCCCTTTACAGTGGCTCTTTCAATGCAGCCTGAACATGGGTCTGGGAGCTTCACTCTCCCAGACCCATGCTGCCGGCGAGGCAGGGGATGACAAGGGGCGTAGCCCCTTGGTGTAAGCAGTTCAGCAGCATGCTGACCCACCATCACGACTTGTCGTGATGGGTAGTGGGTTACACATCTGTGTGATGTTTCTACAAGCATTGCACGACGGTAAGCTCCATTGTAAAATACTGTACATATATACATATAAAGTCGACGGAGAAGCGACCATGCATGACGAGCCATCTCTATTGCCTCACTCTGCCAGCCGGCTGCTTATGCAAGCTGCGCTGGAAATTCCTCTTGGCGAGCTAAAAAGCCTCGTCAGCGACAGTATTCAATATGGCCCTCCTATACGTATGGACGGGCCGCTGACACGTGTCGAGCAGGTCACCACACCAGCCAATTCCTGGGTGGCGCTACTTGAGTTCACTGGATGGGGAGTCGGCGTAGTCGCCCACGAATTGGGTATGCACTCAGCTTATCTGTTGGCTAACTCCGCTCACCTAGAGCGTGTGCTGCGAACCATCGCCAAGCGCCTTGAAAGCGACTCTGGGCAAAGCGAGCAGCAGGCAAAGCTTAGCCAGCAAAAGCCACCTCCCCAGATCAAGCCACCAAGGAAACATGACAACTCGCCTGAGCTTGGGTGACTGGAATGTTTGCCATTATCCGCACACAAAAGCACAAAACCATTGCGGCGGTTGCCCGCTCAGCACGCCATACATTTCGTGAGCAGCCGACACTCAATGCCGACGACGCCAAAATCTCTCGGAATCGTTTCTCTGGCAATCGCAGTACCAAAGATTTACTCAGCAGCTTGTCAGATCGACTCCCTGTAACTCGTCGCAAGGACGCTGTGCTTTGCATCGAATATCTGATCACTGCCTCACCAGAAGCCTTCAGCAGGCATGGTGGCCACCTGGATGATCTCGGCTCTGGCTACTTCGCAGATGCACTCGCTTGGCTGCGGTCACGGCATGGCCAAGACAACATCCTCAGTGCTGCCGTACACCTCGACGAGACAACGCCACACCTGGTGGCCTACGTTGTTCCGTTAACTCGCGACGGGCGACTTTCCGCGCGAGATTTTCTAGGTGGGCCGAAGGTCATGCGGGCAATGCAGGATAGTTTTTATTCAGCTTGCGGCTTGCCCTATGGGCTACTACGTGGCGTTCAGGGCTCGAAAGCTTGCCACACCAAGGTTTCCCAGTTTTATACGGCGCTTCAGGAGCATGTTCCCTTAGTGAAATTGGTCACGCGAGACTACGTGGCAAAGACGCTGGGGTATGAAACCGAAGCCTGGAAGGAAGCCCAAGCGCAGGTCAAACAGATAGCTCAGCAAGCAACCGCAGATGCGCTACAGCGCAAAGCAGTGCACTCACGGACACAAGCGTTAGCAGATGCCGAAGCGCAAGCACGGCGCACGGCGAGTCAATTACAGCAGCGCGCTCAAAAGCAAGAAAAACGAGACCTGTCTTTGCGACAGCGCGAACAGGCGGTGGCTAGGCGTGAACCGGAACTGGATATTGCTATTGCCCGAGCCGAGTCTTTGGAGAGGCTGTGGGGTGAGCGTGAGAGGAGGGAGATCTCTGAGCAGTGCCATTACTCTCCTAGGCTCGTTCCGCGCTACCCCTGAGCCAGGTGTTATTGCTGAAGTCGTGGCCCCCACGCTTACTCGCTATTGATCCCATCGTTTGAGTGTGAGCTCATGAAGGTCTATTAGGCTTTCCACGTCAGATTCAGTCAGTTGCCAGTCTCGACGTAGGCGCAGCATCTTGAGTAGTAGATCGAAATTTCTATTGTCGAGACGTCCTACTCCGCTAAGGTCTACGTAGTGGTTAGTGTCGTGGCTAAACCATGATAGAAATGCTTGAGCGAACCACTGGGAGCTACCCCCGCCTTGGCTAATGAGGTTTTTCATATCTTGTATGGTTTGTTCAACGTCGTGCATGTCGGCTTGCTCACTGGGTAGGGGGGGGATGGCGACCCGCCAGGGTCGCACTTGGATAACTATGTATAACTCTAACTCTTCATGTGGCGGATCCTTTCGATCTTGTATTCGGACTCGGTGCTGATCACCATGCTTCCTATTTTGATGGCTATTACCCTCTTGGTCGGCTCGTCATAGCTGTTGAGTGAGGGTTCGGTCACTAGGCGTATTTCTCCTCCCTTTTGAAATGGTTCGATATTTTTTAGCATGTGATAAAAGCCAAGCTGGTTTCTCCAGATTTTTTCTTTTATGAAGGCTGGTAAGCCTCCTGGGGGTATGTCTAGCTTATCCATCTTTAGTTTGTTTATTTTTCTGTACATGGTGGTTAGTCTTTTAACCCCAATGGGTTGGTATTGGCGTGCTCCGATTGCTTTGATGGAGGCCTGCACTCGATCTTTATATCTGATGCTAGCCAGATCGCTTTCCTCTCTGGCGTCATCGCCTATGTCATCTTTTTGGTATTGCGTTTGTTCTTTTTTTGACAATGTTTTTGAGATGTATTTGTAAATATATGATGCTGCTTTGGCGCTTCCTTTTTCTTCGTGATCTTTACCGATAACAATTTTTGCTGATGCTTCGGTATTGAATTTTTCCCTTATGGCTCCGATTATGCTCTCGACCAAAGTGCCCTTTGCGAATAGCAGCAAATGCCAGTGCATGCTTCCGTCTTTGTGCGGCTCCACTGTCCTTACCCCAAAATATGACTCAGGAGATGCTGGTATTTTTCGTCTGCTAAGCACTGACTGAATTTGGCCCCACTTGGTATTTATATATTCATGGCTTGCATTTATACCTAGCTGGTAGTTGTAGCGTCTCTTTCCTTTCGCCGGGTTGGGGTGATATTCCGCTGGTGCTGTTAGGGTTATAAATAACCAATTAAAGCCATTTTCATCTGCGAGATGCTCAAGGTTTTTTATAATGTGATACATTTCTGAGGCTCTGTTCTCTTCGTTTTTTATTGCAATCTCCAAGAGGCTTTTGGTCTCTCCGGTTTTAATATTTGTGACCGCCAGTTTGGAAAGATGTTTTTTGTTTCTGTCTGTTTTTTCTGTAATTCTTTTTAGGGTTTTATCAGAGCAGTACAGTTGGGTTGGATGATTTGATATTCCCTTTTTATTTTTTTGCTCTCCGACTATTTGGTTTCTGGCCTCATGGTGTAGGCGATCTTCGTTTGTTTTTTTCTCAATGGATCGTGTCCAGAATTTTTTGCATTTAGCTCGTGCGATGACTCCTTTTGGAGTATTTGATTTTATTGTTATTCCATAGATATCGCTTTTGTATTCGAAGGATTTTTTATTTTTTATAGTGGTTGGCGGGTGGGCGGAGAAGTGTTCGCTAATCCTGTTTGCGTACATGCGAACAAAGTCAATAGATAGATGTCGTGCTTCAGGAAGGTCGCCTGGGTTTAGCGATATTAGGAAATTTTCAAATTTATATTTGTAGATGTGTTTGGTCACTGCTGTTAGCTCCGTCATATGGACGGCACTTACAGTGACCATTCTTTGAAAGTTTGAAGCGAGGGGGAATCTAGAGAAAAATCGCGAAAATCCTCCTTCCCGCCCAACCTACGCCCAGGTAAGCAAGCTGGGTTACGCTAGGCCCCTACATAATTCGGCAAGGTGCTACGTAGTGAGCGAGATCGATAACGCACAAAATCAACTCAAGCAGCTTGCCAAACAAAGTAAGGCGTGGAGCACTGGCGCTCAGCTAGAGGGAATTGCTGCGCTGGCGAAGTGGGCGAGTGACAGTGCTCAGCTCAAGCAACTGGCCGAGCAGAGTAGGGCGTGGAGCACTGGGGCTCAGTTAGAGGGAATTGCTGCGCTGGCGAGGGAATGGAACGAAAGTGCTCAGCTCAAGCAACTTGCGGAGCAGAGCCAGGCATGGAGTGCCGGCGTCCAACTGAAGGGCATTGCTGCGCTGGCAAGGGAGTGGAGCGAGAGTGCTCAGCTCAGGCCGCTTGTGGAGCAGAGCCGGGTATGGGGTGCTGACGCTCAACTGAAGGGAATTGCTGCGCTGGCGAGGGAGTGGAACGACAGTGCTCCGCTCAAGCAGCTTGCGGAGCAAAGCCGAGCGTGGAGTAACGGCGTCGAGATGAAGGGCCTTGCTGCGCTGGCGCAGGAGTGGAGCGAAAGCGCTCAGCTCAAGCAGCTTGCTGAGCAGAGCCGAGCGTGGAGTAACGGAGCCCAGGTGAACGGGCTTGCTGCGCTGGTGAAGCAGTGGGCTGATAGCTCCCAGTTGAGGGCGCTTGCAGTTTCGGCTTTGGGGTCGGGTCTGACTTCTGACCAAGTGCTTAATGAGCTGGCTTCCCGGTCTAGTAAGGAGGCTGGTTCCAGCCTAGGGAGCGGTCGTGAGCAGGTTTGGGCGGATGTGGGGAGCTCGCTATCTCTTGGTGGCTATTTCACTGGAGAGGTGATTTCTAGTCCTGAGGAGAACCGGGAACTTTCGAAAGCTCCGACTTGGTTCTTGTATTTTTGGCTATTTTTTGTAGCGCCGATGCTCTATACGCTGGAAAACTGGGAGACCATGCGCGCCAATCTGGTTGATATGAATGCGCGTATGCCTCAAACCGAGTCCATTTCAGAAGTGCGGCGTTTCATACGCATCAATCTTGCTGGAAAACCCGGGGATGTTCGCCTAGTAACCGGCTCTGACGTTCGATTGAGGGCAGGGCCTGGGATGGGGGAGGATGTAATTATGACGCTGCCTAAATATGCTCCTGTTGTTGTCTTGGGCAAGGAGGATCGGACATGGCTATTTGTGTCATATGAGCATGAGGGGTTCGTGATAGATGGGTACATCTCCACGAAATTTCTTAAAAAAGTAAGAAAGTAGGCTGAGAACCGGGGGCTGGTTTCCGTCGGCTATCGCTGGAGCAGGGCAGCTCTGTGGGGCCGGCCCTGTAGATGGCCTGCGGGCGTGTTTGGTCTTACTCAGTCGAGCATTAGGCGCCTTTCAAACCAGCTTGGATCAACTGCCAGATGGGACTCATGGTCGTTTTCGCGGGCGAGGTTCGCCTTGATGATTAAGTCCTTGTAGCTGGAGCGCTTGCGTGTGTCGTACCCAACGTCGGTGTTTTTGAAATAGCAATCGACGATCTGGCTAAACCTGCTCGATGGAGTAGGAGACGGTTCAATTCCGAACGCCTGGCACTGTTCTGCCATGTACATGACGGCATAGAGAGTGGGGTCTATCTTTTCGCTTTTCTCTGGAGCCTTGTGCTCAATCCATGCTTGGGCTGCGCCAATCAAAAGATCAAGCATCTCCGTGTCTAGCCGCCAGCTATCATGCTTGCGTCGTTGCAATGCCGTAGCACGCCAGGGGGCAATGTCTGGCGTCACTCTGAATGAGGTAAGGAGTGGCTCAAGCCCTATCTCATCAACGATGGCGTGTCCTGAGTCGATTTCTGACATGCATTTTGCCAAGTCGCGCTGGTCGTCATTCTCCATCTCCATCCAGATAGCTCGGGCCTTTTTAAGCGTGCTTAGGTAGCGCTCACCGAGCTCATTGCGTTCACTGGATGTGTGCGACTTGTTCAACTGTTTAGCTCGGATGAGCTCCTCCAGGGTGCTCTGGTGTGCGATGAGAGCCGCTAGCTGGTTCTTATAGCCCTTGAGTGCTTTGGGTATGTATGCGTCTGAATCGTTGCCCTGTTCACCAATGCCTCCCCAGCTACGGAAGAGCGACTCAAGGATGTCGTAGAGGCGTTGATTGACAGTAACGTCTTTGAGGTTGATCAGGCTGGGCATACGGGGTGTCCATGAGGGCATTATCGGGGCATGATACGGGTGTGCTGAGGTGCACACCTTGCGCACACAATGGCTTGCAACCTATTGATTTATGAGGATTTTGCTAACAATCCATCATCGGGGCGACGGAGAAGCGGCGAGACAGGGCGAGGCGGTTGGAATCCTGGGACATGGGACGCTGTGACGGGCTGAAAAAGGCTGCGTATTCTAACAGCAAGCCCGCGCGGGACGGGCTTTTGTTGCCGGCCATAGGAGGGCTTTGTACCAATGTGTCGGCTTGTCTCGGCCCAAAGCAGCATTGCCGGACTGTGGCGCAAGGGGCAAGCTTGGCGGCAAGCTGCCCAGAGAACCGTCGATGTCTGATCAAGCTCCCGTTACCCGGCAACTGGCCAATGGTGCCGAGCTGTGCGCGCAGCAACAGCCCTGGGCGCAGCGGGTGGGGGTGTGCCTGCGGGTGGCGGCGGGGAGTCATGACGAGCCGGCGGCCTATCCGGGCCTGGCGCATTTTCTTGAGCATCTGCTGTTTCTCGGTAGCCGCAATTACTCGCCTGATCAGGGGCTGATGGCGTTCGTCCAGCGCCACGGTGGGCTGGTCAATGCCTCCACCCAGGCACGGTACACCGATTTCGTCTGCGAGCTGCCGGCCGAGCATCTGGCGGCGGCGCTGACCCGCTTGCTGGACATGCTCCGCCAGCCGTTGCTGGATATCGACGCGCAGGTGCGCGAGCGTGAAGTGCTGGATGCCGAATACCAGGCGCGTAGCCAGGATGCCGATAGCCGCATTAATCATGCACTAGGTCAGGCGCTGGCCGTCGGGCATCGTTGCGCTGATTTTCTGGCAGGTGATCGCAGCACGCTGGTTGTCGAGTCCGCTGCGTTTCAGCAGGCGCTGCGTGCGTATCACCAGCGCCATTACCAGGCCCGGCATATGCGCCTGACCTTGGTTGGGCCGCAACCGGCGGAGCAATTGCTGGATATGGCCGAGGCGCTGCTTGGAACGTTGCCGGCAGGCGAGGGTGACGCTTGTTCCGCTCCGCCGTTGGACCTGCAGCCGCTGCGGGCGCCATGCCTGCATCTGCAGCACAGTCGCCCTGGTGTGTACCTGGGCTTTGCCGTTCATCTCGACACCCGCCACCTGAGTGCATCGTTGGATCTTTTCCTGGATGCCTTGCAGGACCCTGCGCCTGGCGGTCTGCTCGACGGATTGCGTGAGCTGCAACTGTGTCGGCAGTTGCAGGCACGGGTGCTGTATCAGCATGGGGGGCAATGCCTGTTGCGTCTGGACTTTCCCGGCGCAGCAGCGGAGCAGGGCGCCGCGTTGCGCGCGGCCGTGCAGAGTTGGGCCGCGTGCCTGCAGGGCCATGCAGATTGGTCATTGCGACTGCAGCACCAGCAGCAGGCAGCAGCGCTCAGGTTGCTTGGGCTCAGCCCGTTGGCGGCGGCCAGGGAGCTGCAATCGCCTACTCAGGATGATAGCCACACCTTACGCGACCTGAATGCTGTGCTGGCTTGCCTGGCCCGTGGTGATGGGTTGATCGAATTGCAGTGTGGCGAGCAGGTGCGACCCTTGTGGCCGGCAATCGGATTGGATTTGCCATTGCAGGCCTTGCCGATGCCATCGCCAACTCCAATGTCGAACCACCCGTGGCGGCTGCCTGGCAATGATCCGTTGCTGGCCGGCGCTGCCGTGGCATCGGCCGTTTTGCCATTGGCCGCGCTACGACATCATCCGGGGCAGGTGGAGGGTGGGCCGGCGGCGCTTTACTGGCGCGGCCCCTGTTCGGGTACGGGTGATGCGATGGCCATCGAAGCGGGATTGCCGGCGCGCAGCGCCGATCTGCGCTGGCGCGGTGAGCGGCTTGGCATCGCCTGTCAGCTGAATGTGCGCGCTGCTGGCTGGAGCCTTTCATTGTGCGGCCCGGCGCCACTGTTGCCGGCCTTCAGTGCCTTGCTGGTGCCGCTGCTGCTGGCCGCGCTCGATGACCCAGCCGAGCCCGCTGCCCAGGGCATGTTGTTGCGGGCGCTGCTGCAGCGTTTGCCGCAGCTGTGCGAGCTGCCGAAGACCTCGCGGCTGGAAGGGCTGAGTGTCGGGCTCGGGGCGCGCGAGCAGGCGCAGTTGAACGAGTTGTGCGTGGCTGTCGAGCCGCTGGTGGGTATGCCGCCAACGCCACGCATCGCGACCGGGATCGACTGGCACCAGGTCGCGCAGCCGGGTACGGATGCCGCGTTGCTGCTGTTCTGTCCCTTGCCTGCCGTCGATGCCTGCACCGAGGCTGCCTGGCGTCTGCTTGGGCAGGTGGTGCAGGGGCGTTTCTATCAGCGCCTGCGTGGTGAGCTGCAACTGGGTTACGCGCTGTTCGCCGGTTTCCGTCAGGTCGAGGGTTGCTGGGGGTTGCTGTTTGCCTTGCAGTCACCCGTCTGCGAGGCGACTGGGATCTTCGAGCATATCCGCGTCTTTCTGTTCGAGGAGCGGCAGTCGTTCGCTGCGCTGGACGATGAGGCCTTGTCGCGTTATCGCGATGCCTTGCTGCCGGCGCTGAGCCCGGCCGAGGCCAACCTGCCGCGTGCCGAGCAGCTGTGGCAGTTGCATCTGGCGGGCTTGCCCGAGGTGCACCTGCAACGGGTGCAGCATGCGTTGGTGGCCCTGACCCCAAACGATCTGCTCCAGGCACATGAGCAGTTGCTAAGCGCCCGCGACTGGCGCGTGCTGGCCAGCGGAGCGCCGTCGCTGGCCTAGGCTGCGTTCTCTTCAGCGCTCTTTGCGCGACTGCGCTCGAATTTCCAACGCCTTTTTCTGCAGGAGCCCCGGTCCGGTGCGAGGCTCTGGCTTTGCGGCGTTCTTTCGATTCGCCGCGGGGCGCGGCTCCTACAGGGTGAGGCAGTGGCTGGTGGTTGTGTAGGAGCCCCGGTCCGGGGCGAGGCTCCGGCTTTGCGGCGTTCTTTCGATTCGCCGCGAGGCGCGGCTCCTACAGGGTGAGGCAGTGTCTGGAGGTCGTGTAGGAGCCCCGCCCCGGGGCGAAGCCTGTAGCCGCGCCGCCGTCGCCCGTTGCGGTGCGTGACGCCTGCCGCTTCGTTACTGGCGCATTTCTACACCCTAGGGCTGGCCAGGTACTACGACCTTTCTCCCGCTACCGGTAGCAGGTCGGTCGCGAGTCGGCGGAAGCGCGACGGTAGCGCCCGGCCAAAGCAGCAGCGAATCGCTGCCAAGGCAGCGTATGGCCTGCCGGATCCGCTTTCGATAATCGCCTCCGACACGACTGCCCTGGCGGTCGCCACTCAAGCGGAGAGCGTTATGCACAACAACAAGATCGCCATCACTCGATTTCTGCCCCTGACCCTGGCCACAGCCGTCGCCTTGGCGACCGCGCAGCAGGCCGCCGCCGAGATCGTCCTGTACGACAAGGATGACACCACTTTCTCCACCGACGGTTACATCAACGCCTTCTACGTCAACAGCGATGTGGACCGTGACGGTGAGCAGTTCGACCGCCGTCAGTCGCGGGTGAAGATGGGCTTTCTGCCCAACTGGATTGGTTTCAACTTCGGCAAGCAGATCGATGGGCTCAAGCTGACCGGTCGCTCTTCCTTCTGGGTCACCATTAACGACAGCGAAACCAACGGCACCGATACCGCCATCGACGTTCGCCAGTTCTACGGCACCGTTTCCAGCCCGGAGTGGGGCGAGGTGCTGGTGGGCAAGGACTTCGGTCTGTTCTCGCGCTCCAACATCTTCCTCGATGAGCTGCTGGCCGGGTACGGCAACGTCTCCGACACCCTCGGTCTGGTAGACGGCAACGGCGTGTCCTTCGGCAACATCGGCACCGGCTATCCGTACCCGTTCCCGACCTCGCAGATCACCTACCGCAACAACAACCTGGCTGAAGGCCTGCGTGTCGCGGTCGGCATCATGGACCCGGTCGACACCAACGACGACAGCGCCACCGGCAAGGCCTACCAGGAAAACCCGCGTTTCGAATCGGAAGTCAGCTACCAGTTCGATCTGGGCGGTTCGACCATCTACACCTGGGTCAACGGCGCCTACCAGACCTCCGAAAACACCGACGACACCGTCGACAAGGTCACCTCCAAGGGCCTCGGCTATGGCGTGCAGGCCAAGTTCGGCGGCCTGTCGCTGACCGGTTCGGGCTTCCAGGCCAAGGGCATCAACCCGTTCTTCACCAACAACCTGGGCGAGCCGACCCTGCGTGACATCGACAGCGACGGCTACCTGTTGCAGGGCTCCTACACCTGGGGCAAGAACCGCGTGGCGTTGTCCTACGGCAAGACCGAGGACGACGGCAACGGCCTGGGCGTGGCAGCAGACTATGAGACCCGCGGCATCGCCTACTTCCGCACCATCAACGACAACCTCAAGCTGGTCGCCGAGTACAACCAGTACCAGATCGATGCCGCCGCAGGCAGCGGTTTGAACGAGGACACCGACACCTTCGCCGTGGGTGCCGTGCTCAGCTGGTAAGCACCGTTGCACAAGGCTGGGCAGGGGGGCGACCTCTGCCCGGTCTTTTTTTGTTCTATGGCTTCCTGGGCTACTTACGCCGACCCGTAGGGTGCGCCGCGCGCACCAGCGATTACCGTTCCCCTGAGTCTCACTTGGCGTCCGGCGTACTGCTTCGCGAGTACGCCCTACGGGGCGGCTATCCAGTACTCAAGTAGCATGGGGCGGGCAGCGCCGGCTTCGTAGAATTTCCCCATGATCAGCGCGTGAATTGGGACGTGATATGGCCTTGGAACAGTCGGAGGGCGTGCTCAGCGCCGTCTCCAGCACGAAGGATGTGGAACTGGCCGCCCAGGAACTGGCACGCCAGTTGATCCATCCCTACCTCGGCTTCGTGCTGTTCTTCTGCTCGGCCGAATACGATCTCGACGGCCTCGGTCAGGCGCTGGAGGCCCATTTCGGCGGCGTGAGCCTGGTCGGCTGCACCAGCGCCGGCGAGATCACTCCGCAGGGCTACGGCCGCGGCTGCGTAGTGGCGCTGGGATTCGACCTGCGCTGTTTCTCCATCGCCAGCGTGCTGATCGACGAGATGGAGCGCTTCAATCTGCTCGACGCGCAGCAATTGGTCGATGGTCTGGTCAAGAATTGCCGCAGCAACGAGCTGGCCTCGATCAAGGGCCACAGC
>Ga0209207_1000830_pt1 | contig 16520 bp, 14 predicted proteins | sample SaghotsprinmetaG_FD_184140 | JGI IMG/M metagenome (GOLD analysis project Ga0209207, IMG submission 184140) | Hot spring microbial communities from South Africa to study Microbial Dark Matter (Phase II) - Sagole hot spring metaG (SPAdes) (version 3) | ecosystem: Environmental > Aquatic > Thermal...
AGCAGAAGCGGGAGATGCGACCGGATGTCCGCCGGAACCCTTACCAACTCGGGATGGCCGTTCCGCTCTACGCAAGAACCGCTTCGAGCACCACCCGCTGGGCGGCCGCCCGCACCACCTTGAGGCGACCGTGTCCCGGGGAAGGTTTCCACCGCATCGCCGGACAATCGGGCGGCCGTTTTCTTGCTACACTCGCCGCAAAGGAGGTTGCGCGATGAGCACGATGATTTTTGAGGTTTACGATGCGCTCGAGGAAGCCGGCGCAACGGAAGACGAGGCGAAAAAGGCTGCGGAGGCTGCTGACGAAAATCGCTTCGACAGGGTTGGAAGCGATCTGAATCTCCTCAAGGGAATGGCGGGCTTCAACCTCGCCATCGCTGTGGGCGTGCTGCTGAAGCCGTTTGACTGATCACCATCAAAGCGAGCGGCAAAACCGTTAGCCAACGCGACTGCTGCTTGGCCATGGCCAATTCTGCCAAGCCCCTCTCCATTTCTTCCTCCGTCCTCCTTTTGGCCGCGCTGTTCGCGTTGGCCGGCTGCAACGCGTTCGCGCCGGCGATTGGCGAGATCTTGCCCCCCCGGCCGGCGCCGGGCGTTTCGCGTGCGGCGCCGGCGGATACCTGCTCGCCCGGCCCGCTGCGCACGCTTTTGGTGACGGCGTTTCCGCTGCGTCATCCCGAGCAGATTCCCCTGGGCGGTTACGTCGCCTGGCCGCAGGCGACGGCGACGGAACTCGCCCGCCTGCTGGAAGCGGGCGCGCGGGTGCGCGCGGTCCCGGCGCCGGACCGTTTTCCCTTCGCTTCGGCCGAAACGGCGCCCGCGCTCGAGCGGCGCGACAACGCGCCGGTGATCGCCGCGTGGGCGCGCGAGGCCGGCGCGCAGTTCGTTCTCGCCGGCGTGTTCCGCGATTTCGCCGTGGTGCCGCACACGCCGCTGGGCGTGCCGGAGCGCCATCTCGTCGTCGATGCCTATCTTTTCGACGCTTTCGACGCGCGCGAGACCGTGCCGGTGGCGCGGCGCGAATTCGCCTGGAAGCTGCCGGCCAGCGGGCAGCTACCGCGGGCGAGCGATCCGGGGCCGGGGACGCGCGAGTTCGCCGCGACGCGCTTCGGCCAACTGTATGGCGCGCTGGTCGGTGAGATCGCCCGCTGGGCGGAGGAGGAACTCGCCTGCCGTACGGACCGCATTCCGCGGCCGAAGCCTCTGCCCTCTCGCTAACGTTCATGATGCGGGGGCAACGCCTTTGCATCATGAAATACACCCGCCCCCCTTCGCCCTTCCAATCGCAAACGTCGCGCAGTGCGCGACCTTCCTCTCGGGGGGTTCTCATCAGCTCGCTGCGCTCGATATCACGGGCGGCTTCATGGGACGGTCGGCGCGGTTCGCGCCTTCCGGCGCGTGCCGCGACCGGGCAGGGAGACCCCGCCCGGTCGCTGCCGTGTCTTTCACCCTAAAATCGGCGCATGCACTTGCGCCGTCGCCCGTTCGTCGTCCTGATCGCCGTTCTCGTGCTCGCCACTGCGGGTTACGGCGTCTGGCGCGCGTTTTTCTCGCCGCCGCCGCCCGCCTGGCGCTTTGCGAAAGTGGAGCGCGGCCCCATCGTCGGCGCGGTGTCGGCCACCGGCACACTGAATCCGGTGGTGAGCGTGCAGGTGGGTTCGCAGCTTTCCGGACAGATCCGCGAGCTCTTCGTCGATTACAACAGCTCGGTGAAGGCCGGCCAGCTGGTCGCGCGCATCGCGCCGGAAACCTACGAGCATCGCGTGCGCCAGGCCGAAGCCGATCTGGAGGCGGCACGCGCCACCGTGGCGGTGCAGCAGGCCGAGGTGTATCGCGCCGGCGTGAATCTGGCCGACGCCGAGCGCGATTTTGCGCGCAAGACCTCGCTCGTCGAACGCAATTTCCTGTCGCCGGCCGAGCTCGACAAGGCGCGCACGCAGCTCGAAGCGGCGCGTGCGCAGTTGCGCGCCGTCGAGGCGCAGGCGAAAAACGGCGCGGCGCTCGTTCGCCAGCGCGAGGCGCAACTGGCGCAGGCGCGCGTGGACCTGTCGCGCACCGAGATTCGCGCCCCGGTGGATGGCATCGTCATCAAGCGCAGCGTGCAGCCGGGGCAGACGGTGGCGGCGAGCCTGCAGGCGCCCGAACTGTTCGTCATCGCGCAGAATCTGGCCGAGATGCAGGTGGAAACCGCCATCGACGAGGCCGACGTGGGCCGCCTGCGCGTCGGCCAGGAGGCGAGCTTCACGGTCGATGCCTTCCCCGGCCGGCGCTTCAGGGGCGAAGTGAAGCAGGTGAGGAAGGCGGCGCAGGTGGTGTCGAACGTGGTGTCCTACACCGTGGTGATTTCGGCCGCGAATCCCGATCTCACGCTGCTGCCAGGCATGACGGCGAACGTGCGCATCGTCACGGCGAAGAAGGAGGACGCGCTCAAGGTCGCCAACGCCGCGCTGCGCTTTCGCCCGCCCGCGCCGGAGGATGCCAAAAAGTCGACGCCGGCGGGACGGCGCCCGGGGAGCGGCGGCCCGCGCGGCGCGGCGCCCGACAGCGCCAAGCTGTATGTGGCCGGCCCCGATGGTCAGCCAGTCGCCATCGAGGTGAGGACCGGCATCAACGACGGCAGCCAGACCGAGATTGTCGAAGTGGTGGCCGGCGAGTTGCGCGAGGGCATGGAGGTCATCGTCGCGGCGGCGGCCCCCGACAGGCCGCGTGTGACGCAGCCGCGTCTGTTCTGAACGATCATGGGCGCGCCGTATCGCCCCCTCATCCGCGTCGAGCGCCTGACCAAGGAATACGCCCTCGGCGAAACGCGCGTGACGGCGCTTGCCGGCGTGTCGCTGGAGATCGCCGCCGGGGAGTTCGTCGCCGTGATGGGGCCTTCGGGTTCCGGCAAGTCGACCTTCATGAATCTGCTGGGCTGCCTCGATGCGCCCAGCGGCGGCGCCTACTGGCTCGACGGTCGCGAGGTGTCGCGCCTGGACGACGACGCGCTCTCGAACCTGCGTAACCGCAAGATCGGCTTCGTCTTCCAGCACTTCAACCTGCTGGCGCGCACCACGGCGCTCGACAACGTGGCGCTGCCGCTGCTGTACCGCGGCCTGCCGGCGGCGGAACGCCGCGCGCGCGCGGCGCGGCGGCTCGAACAGGTGGGACTGGGCGGGCGCATGGAACACCGGCCGACCCAGCTTTCCGGCGGCCAGCAGCAGCGCGTCGCGATCGCGCGCGCGCTGGTGGGCGATCCGGAGCTGATCCTCGCCGACGAGCCGACCGGCGCGCTCGATTCGAAGACCGGCAACGAGATCATGGCGCTGCTGGCCGAGCTCAACCGCGCCGGCATGACGATCGTGCTCGTCACCCACGAGCACGACATCGCCGCCTATGCGCACCGCGTCATCCATTTTCGCGACGGGCGGGTGGTCGCATGAATTTCGCCGCCACGCTCGCCGTCGCCTTCCGCGCGCTGGCGGCCAACAAGCTGCGCTCGGCGCTGACGATGCTGGGCATCGTCATCGGCGTGGCCGCGGTGATCGTCATGATCGCCGTCGGCCGCGGCGCGCAGGCGCAGGTGGAGCGCCAGATCCGCAGCCTGGGCTCGAACCTGCTGATCGTCTTTTCCGCCTCGCCGACCTTCACCGGTGCGCGCGCCGCCGCCGGCGCCACGCACACGATCAGCGAGGAGGATGCCCACGCGATCCACCGCGAGTTGACGGAAACCATCGTTGCCGCGGCGCCGGCGCTGCGCGGCAGCGGCCAGGTGGTGGCCGGCAACAGCAACTGGTCGTCGACTTTCTGGGGGGTGACCCCGGAGTATTTCGAGGTGCGCGAATGGCGCCTCGCCGAGGGACGCGCCTTCGATCCGTCCGAGATCAATGGCGCGGCCAAGGTGGCCGTGCTCGGCCGCACGGTGGCCTGGAACCTCTTCGGCGACGAGAGCCCGATCGGCCAGACGGTGCGCATCCGCACCGTGCCGCTCACCGTGGTGGGCGTGCTGGCGACGAAGGGCCAGAACCTGATGGGGCAGGACCAGGACGACATCGTGCTGATGCCGATCTCGACGGCCAGAAATCGCGTGCTCGGCGCCACGGCGCTGGCCAAGTCGCGTTCGGTCGGCTCGATCAACATCAAGGCGCGCGATGATGTGGATATCAAGGTGGCCGAAGAACAAGTGCGCCAACTGCTGCGCCAGCGCCACCGCCTGCAGCCCGGCCAGGAAGACGATTTCACGCTGCGCAACATGACGGAAATCCTCCAGGCACGCGAGGATTCCTCACGCGTGATGGCGATGCTGCTCGCCGCCGTCGCCTCGGTGTCGCTGCTGGTGGGCGGCATCGGCATCATGAACATCATGCTCGTCTCGGTGACCGAGCGCACGCGCGAAATCGGCCTGCGGCGCGCGGTTGGCGCGCGCGGCGGCGACATCCTGCGGCAGTTCCTCGTCGAGGCCACCGCGCTGTCGCTGATCGGCGGCCTGGTCGGCGTGCTCCTGGGCAGTCTGGGCGCGGCGCTGATCGGCGAACTGGCGGGCTGGCCGATCGAACTGTCGCCCTTCGCCGCACTGCTGGCGGTGAGCTTCTCGGCGGGCATCGGCATCTTCTTCGGCTTTTATCCTGCGCGCAAGGCGGCGCGCCTGTCGCCCATCGAGGCGCTGCGCCACGAGTAGTGCAGGGGGCCTCGCCCTTTGTAATAATTTTCCGGGGGTGGGGTGGCTACAATCGTCGGCCTTGTCACAAATCTGCAACAGAATGGCCCACGAAACCGAATTGAAGCTGTTTCTGGCAGAGAGCGCGCATCGCCTTTTCCTGCGCCATCCCCTGCTCAAACAGGCTCGGCGGCGCGAAGTCTGCCGTCTCGTCAATCTGTACTACGACACGCCGGAACTCGGCCTGCGCACGCGCGGCATCGCGCTGCGCCTGCGCGCCCACGGCAAGCTTTGGCTGCAAACCGTCAAATGCGCCGGTCAGACCGCTGGCGGCCTCTCGGCCCGGCCCGAATGGGAAATTCCCTACATCGGCCATTTCGACTTTTCCGGCATCGACGATGCAGAAATCCGCAGCTGGCTCGAAAACGAGAAAGTGAAGGCTCGCCTCGCCCCGGTGTTCGAAACGAATTTCCAGCGCATGGCCTGGCTGTTCGAGCCCGTGGCCGGCACGCGCATCGAGCTGGCTTTCGACCGCGGCTGGATCGCCGCCGCCGGTCGGCGCGAGGCGATTTCCGAAATCGAGCTGGAGCTCATCGCGGGCGATGCGACGCAGCTGTTCGCGCTCGCCCGCGCCCTGGCGACGCGCGTGGCGGTGACGCCCGCGCCGCTGTCGAAGGCCGAGCGCGGCTATGCGCTCTTTCGCGGCCAGGCCGCCATGCCGGTCAAGGCCACGCCGGTCGCCCTGACCGGCGATGAAGACCCCGCCAGCGCGTTCGACCGCATCGCGCTGACCTGCCTCGACCAGCTGCAGCGCAATTACGCCGGCGCCAGCACGAGCGACGATCCGGAATACATCCACCAGATGCGCGTCGCCACGCGCCGGCTGCGTGCCGCGCTGCGCCTCTTCGCGCCGCTGTTGCCGGCCGGCTACCCCGAGCCCATCGTCATTCGCCTGCGCGATCTGATGGGCATTCTCGGCCAGGCGCGCGATCTGGACGTGCTGCTGGCCGAAATCGCCGAGCCGGTGCTCGGCGCCCTGCCCGACGAGCCGCGGCTCGCGGCGCTGGTGGGCATCATCACCGAGCGACGTTTCGACCGCCGGCGCGCCGCCATCGACTTTCTGCGCTCGCCGCGTTTCGGCCAGATCGCTCTCGAAACGCTCGAGGCGCTGCATGCGCGGTCGGCGACCGCGCAAGTCGGCGCCGGCGAGACGGCGGTGTGCCTGATTGCTTTCGCCAATGAGCGGCTGCGGCGGCTGCGCCGCAAGGTGCTCAGGCTCGCGGCAGCGGCGCGCATCGATGATCCGCCCTCGCTGCACGCGCTGCGCATCGGCATCAAGCGGCTGCGCTACGCGCTCGAGTTTTTCGCGCCGCTGGCCCGGCCCAAGGCGATGGCCCGCATGCTCGGCCAGCTCGCCGCCTTGCAGGAGACGCTTGGCCAGATCAACGATCTGGCCAACGCCGGCGACCTGCTGATGGATTGCGCCGGCGAGGAGGGGCCGCTGCGCGAAGCCGTCACCTTGATCGGCGGCTGGCATGGCCCGCGCTATCAGGAGCTTCTGGCGGCGGTGCCGCGCGGGCTGAAACAACTCGGTAAACTCGATCTGCCAAAATTGCGTCCCTGAATTTCCGAAGGGGGAGATCATGGACCTCATCCTGTGGCGCCACGCCGAGGCCGAAGAAGCCGCCGCGGGTGTGCCCGACGGCAAGCGCCGGCTCACCGCGCGCGGCGAAAAGCAGGCCCACGACATGGCCAAGTGGCTGCGCGCGCGCCTGCCGAAAAAGACGCGCATCCTCGTCAGCCCGGCCACGCGCACCCAGCAGACCGCCCACGCTCTCGCCCTGCCGTTCGAGGTGGAACCGAAAATCGCCGTCGGCGCCGATGCCGCCAATCTGATCGCCGCCGCCGACTGGCCGGAACAGGCCGGCGCCGTGCTCTTGGTCGGCCACCAGCCCACCCTCGGCCGGCTCGCCGCCTTGCTGCTTGCCGGCGCGGAAACCGACTGGAGCGTGAAGAAGGGCGCCGTCTGGTGGTTTTCCAAAAGGAGCCGCGAGGGCCGCGACCAGACCGTGCTGCGTGCCGTGATGAATCCGGAGATGCTGCGGTAACATGGCGGGGTCAATCCGGCCCCGTCATGCCTGTCGCCAACCCGCTGCCACTGCTGCTCGCCCTTCCGCGCCACCGCTACCTGCTCGGCCAGCTCATCAAGCGCGATGTGCTGTTGCGCTACCGCGGCGCGATGTTCGGCGTGGCCTGGATATTCCTCAGCCCGCTCTTGATGCTGGCGGTCTTCGCCTTCGTCTTCGGCCACATCTTCGGCGCACGCTGGCCGCAGCAGCCCGAGGGCATGCCCTTCTGGTTGATGCTCTACGGCGGGCTGATCGTCTTCAACCTGTTTGCCGAAACCGTTTCGCGCGCGCCGGGCACGGTGCGCGGCCATCCGAGCTACGTCAAGAAAATCGTTTTCCCGGTGGAGGTGTTGCCGCTGGTGCCGCTGGGCGCCGGGTTGATCCATGCTGCCTTCAACCTGCTGATCCTCGCCGCAGCGCTCGCCTGGTTCGGGCAGATCAAGGCCGGGCTGCTGCTGTTTCCGCTGCTGGTCGTCCCGGTACTGCTTTTGGGTCTTGGCTTCGCCTGGTTTCTCGCCGCCTGGGGCGTGTTCATCAAAGACATGTCGCAGATCGTGCCGCTGTTCGTGCAGATGCTGCTGTTCCTCTCGCCGGTGTTTTATCCCGCCAGCGCCGTGCCGGCGGCCCTGCGCCCAATCTATGAACTCAACCCGCTCGGCGCCGTCATCGAAACCACACGCGCCGCGATGCTCGGCCAGGCCATTCCCTGGTCCGGCTGGTTCGCCGCGCTCGCCCTCGGCCTGCTCGCCGCCGCGCTGGGCTTCGCCTTCTTCAACCACGCGCGCGACGAGTTCGCCGATGCGCTCTGAAAAAGTCGAAGCCGGCAGGACGGCGCGCCGTGCCGGACGAACTGCTTCGACTGAAAGCAGCCTTGATCGGTAAAGCGGACCCGTTTCGACACGACACAGGTCAAAAATAGGACTACGGCATGCCCTCCGACGACATCGCCATCTCCGTCCGCAACCTGACCAAGACCTACCGGCTCTTCGGTCATCCAGGCGACCGCATCAGGCAGTTCCTCAGCTTCGGTTTCAAGCGATACCACCGCGAATTCACCGCGCTCAAGGATGTCTCGTTCGACGTCAAGAAAGGCGAAACCGTCGGCATCATCGGCAGGAACGGTTCCGGCAAGAGCACGCTGCTGCAACTCATCTGCGGCATCCTGAAACCCACCTCCGGCACGGTGCAGGTCAACGGCCGCGTCTCGGCGTTGCTGGAACTGGGCGCCGGCTTCAACCCGGAATTCACCGGGCGCGAGAACGTCTATTTCCAGGGCGCGCTGATGGGCTTCACGAAGGCCCAGATGGACGAAAAGTTCGACGACATCGCCGCCTTCGCCGACATCGGCGAGTTCATCGATCAGCCGGTGCGGACGTATTCGAGCGGGATGTATGTACGACTGGCCTTTTCTGTAGCAGTGCATGTCGATCCCGATATACTGGCGGTCGATGAAGCCTTGGCGGTAGGCGACTTGGCCTTCCAGTCAAAGTGCCTGGAAAGAATGCATGTTCTCCAGGCATCCGGCTTATCGATCATCTTGGTTACCCATGCACATGCCATTGTTGCTGGCCTGTGCAGCCGTGCAATCCAGTTAAGTCGAGGTTGCCTGGTCAAGCAAGGCCTGCCAACTGACGTACTGAGCGCATATGAAGAAGAGTTGGTTGAACATGAACGACAGCTTGTTCGGTCACGAAATCAGGGCGTGTCCGGCATCCAGATCATGGGCGTCGATCTCTTTGATGCGCAAGGAAATAAGCGCAGTCACTTCCAAATGCATGAGCCCATCACGATACGACTCACCGTAGATAGCGCGACGAGCATCAAACACCCTTGCTTCGGCATGGAGATACGCGGCCCCAATGGATTCGTGCTGTGGAGTGCAACATCGGACGGTTTAGGTGTGCAACTGCCCTGTCTTTCTGCACAACACCCCATGCATGTTCAATGGTCTTTTCCTGCCGACATGGCGCCCGGGACCTACCTGCTTGCACTCGGCGCAGGGGAGATTATCCATGGCCATTACCAACGACACGATCGCCGGCGCCAAGCAGCTGAAATCACGATCCTGGGTGCCAAGGGAATGCATGGCTACCTTCCATTGAGACCATCCATCCAAATGCTGGACGCACGTCCATGAGGATCGTCGTAGGCGGGTACTATGGCGCCGGAAACCTGGGCGACGAACTGTTACTTGGGTTGCTGATTGACCGGCTCAGGTCCGTCGGTCATGAAGTCACAGCGATCTCCCTTGATGCGCAATACACAACGAAATTGCATGGGTGTGCTGCGGTAGGACGCGACGATCTAGCGAAAATCTACCGACTGTTCACGAATGCCGATGCCTTTATCCTGGGAGGCGGCGGACTTTTTCAGGACCATCACCGATTTACCGTCGCCGACCTGCACACCTTTCCTTCTCCCGGCGTCTCGTACTATGCCCAGTTATGCCTGCTGGCGCGCCGGATGGGAGTGCCGTATCTCCTTTATGCCATGGGCGTAGGTCCGTTACGTACCGACGATGCGGCGGAAATCACCAAACGGGTTTTTGTCGATGCTGCATATGTCAGCGTCCGAGACCAGGGTTCCGCCGGTCTGCTCCGCCAGATCGGAGTATCCCGGAAGACCGATGTCGTAGCCGATCCCGGCTGGTTGATCCCTTTTTCCGGCGCCGTTGATCTCTCGCAACGTTATCCCGCGCTCGCCGGACGGCGCGTTCTGGCAGCGGTCCCCCGGCAGTGGCCTTTCGCCGAGGGTTGGCGGCAATCTCTGGCAGATGCGCTGGCCCAAGTCGGCCCAGCCGGCTGGGGAATTCTTTGGCTGCCCTTTCAGGCCGCCAGGCACGGCGATGACCTTGGTCTCATCAAGGAACTTGCCGGGCAATTGGATCCTAGCCTTCCTCAGGTTATCGCTTCCCCAGTCAATCCGCATGAAGCGGCAACCATCATCGCCTCTGCAAACGGACTGGTCGCCATGCGGCTTCACGCGCTAATCATGGGATTGAAAAGCGGCATCCCCACTCTGGCGATTGAATATGACGAAAAACTTGCCGCTGTGTCTGAAGCCGCGCATCTTGCCAAAAATCTGCGCCTACGCTTGGGGGACCCGCCCGCACGCTACCTGGACGGGGTCGCTAACCTGATCAGCATAACCACGCCCGTTTCAGAGCCCGCCTCCGCCTCTCTCGAGCAGCTTGTCAATGGCGCCGAAGACGGGGTGCGCGCGTTACTTGCCGCCATCCGCAAGTTGCCGGCTCATGCCGAAAACCGCGATTGGCAAGCTCCACAGCAGGATTGGATGTTGCAATGGTTCGCCGAGCGGCTCGAACATGACGCCGTTCTCATCGCCGATCTGATGCGGGAGAATGCATCCCTAGCTCATAAGTTAAAACCCTTTGGCCCGCTGGCCCGTGCACTGGAGATTTTGCGCAATGACGGAGCCATGGTTTTGCTGGCCAAGCTCTCTCGTGTATTGGCAAGGCACGGCATCCACCCATTGCTTAGAAAACACGCCTTTTTTAGGCTCCGGAAAATACTGGAGGCACACCCGGGTCATATCCCGATAGTTTTTCCGCCCATAGTGGCGTGGAACCTTCCTCTCTTCCAGCGTCCCCATCATCTGGCAAAGGAGTTGGCTGCGCGCGGATATCTATATTTTTTCTGCGTACCCGTTAGCAGCCGGGATCGAGTTCTGACATTCGATGAAGCGGCGCCTGGCTGCTTCATCACGCCTTATTTCGAATTACTGGAGGACTTGCCGGGGAAAATCGTTCATCTGTACTCGACAGACAATATCCACAGCCTGGATTGGATACGTAGCCGCCTAGCGCAAGGCGACCGTGTCTTGTACGAGTATGTAGATGAAATACATGAGGACATTTCCGGTCGCAGCATTCCTCGGCATATCTGGGATAAGCACAACTACCTTCTGCGCAATGAGGAAGTCGCCAGCATCGCCACGGCAGACAAGCTATACCAGGAGATTCGTAAGGTGCGCGCCCATAACTGCGCGCTGGTCACCAATGGGGTGGACGTTGCTCATTTCAGTGTCGAACGGGATGAATATCCAATTCCTGCTGAAATGCAACCCATTGTGTCCAGAGGCAAGCCAGTAATCGGATATTTTGGTGCGCTTGCGAAATGGTTCGATTACGACCTGGTAGCCGCTCTGGCCACTGAGCGACCCGAGTACGAGATCGTATTGATCGGACCGGACTACGATGGCTCTTTCCAAGCTCATCCAATTGGTCGCCTGCCTAATGTTTCCTTCCTCGGCGCGGTGGACTACGGGATGCTGCCTCGCTATGCATGCTGGTTTGATGTAGCAAGCATTCCGTTCCTCATCAACGAAATCACGGAATCCACTTCGCCCATCAAGCTGTTCGAGTACATGGCGCTGGGGCTTCCCGTCGTCACAACCGACATGCCTGAGTGCCGCAAATATGACTCGGTATTGATTGGAAAGGATTCAGCCGGGTTTATTGCACAGATCGATCATGCCCTTGTCCTGCGGGCCGATCCTGTCTATAAGCGGACGTTGCGCCGAGAAGCCGAAGAAAACTCATGGGCATCCAAGGCCGAAGCGCTCGTCGCCCTGCTGAAATCTGGTCAAGCTCGAGCCAAGTAATCCGCCAAGGCCGCAACGATCCGCTCTGCCGCACGGCCGTCTCCGTAAGGCGATCCGCCGCGCGACATGCGTTCGTACGCCTCGGAATTGGATAAAAGCTCTTCGGCGGCGTCGATGATCGAATCGCAAGAGGCGCCCACTAGTTTTGCGACACCGGACTCGACGGCCTCGGGGCGCTCCGTTTCCGACCGGAGGACCAAAACCGGCCTCCCCAGCGCCGGGGCCTCTTCCTGAATGCCGCCTGAATCTGTCAGCACAAATTCAGCCGCTTGCAGCAGCGCGACTAGCCGCCTATAGTCGAGCGGATCACACAGGGTCACTTGCGGATTATCGGCAAATGCCTCATGGGCGGAACCTCTGACGTTCGGATTCGGATGCACTGGATAGACAATATGGATTTCTGGATGGCGCCGGGTCAGAGTCTGCACGGCCCGGAACACCTCGCTCATCGGTGCGCCAAAATTTTCCCGGCGATGGGCAGTCAGGAGGATAAGTCGACTGCCGACGGGCAACTGCAAGCCGTGCTCGGGCTTTTGCGCCGCCACCGTCATCAAGGAGTCGATGACGGTATTCCCGGTAAGATGGATCGATTCAGCCGGGTGGCCGTCTGCCAATAACGTCATTCTTGCTCGCTCGGTGGGCGCAAAGTGCAGGCTGGCGAGACGTCCGGCCAAAACACGATTCATTTCCTCGGGGAATGGCTTGTTGATGTCCCCGGTGCGCAAACCTGCCTCCACGTGGGCGAAAGGAATCCGGCGGTAAAAACAGGTTAGCGCCGAAGCAAAAACCGTTGTTGTATCGCCTTGTGCAATCACCATCTTTGGCCGCTCGTTCTCAAGCAGCGTGTCGATGCCAGTCAGCAAGCGTGCAGTCAGTTCCGACAACGTCTGGTTAGGGCGCATTGCATCGAGATCGAAATCGGGAGCAATGCCAAAGATGCGCAAAGCCTCGTCGAGCATCTCACGATGCTGCGCAGTAGCGCAGACGCCAACTTCCGCCCAGGAAGTTTTTCGCAAGGCGAGAATCACCGGGGCCATTTTTATCGCTTCAGGACGCGTGCCTACCACGCACAAGATTTTCGGCTTCATTCAGGCAGTCTTTCGATCAAAGCGACCAATTCCCTTACTCGCGCTTGCCAAGTATTTTGTGCAGCAAATTCCTTGCGCGCACTCTGACGTCCAGCATCGGTTTCTGCTAACGACTTTTCGACCTGCGCAATGAATTCATCATGGGTCGTCGCGCAGGCTGCCAAATCGCCAAATTGCATCAACTCCGGGAGCGCAATCGATACAACCGGTTTCCCTGCCGCCAAATACTCGTAAACCTTGACCGGATTGGTCGCCAGCGTCAGCGGCGTGACGCGAAACGGCAGCAGGCAGACATCCATGCCGTAAAGATAAAACGGCAGCGACGTGTAGCCGACCTCGCCGGTGAGCTGCACGTTGGGCAGCGCCGCCAGCCGCTGTCGCACCCCTCCTTCGTCGGCGCCAACCAGCAGCAGCAGGCAGTCAGGAAAATGCCGCGCCAGCTTTTCGAGCAACTCGACATCCATCCATTCGGCAATCGCCCCGTAGTAGCCAATGACCCGCCGGCCTTGGGGATCGCGGAATCTCGTTGCGGGCTCGGCGGCGAAAAAGCCGGCTTCGGCCGCATTGCGAATCACTGTGACTCGCGGGTTATGGGTTGCTGCAATATCGTGCAGCCGCTGCGACGTCGTTACGACGGCTTCGGCCTCCTTGAACAGCAAGACCTCGGCGGCGGTGATTTCTTCGCCGGTGTTGGCAAAGCCGCCATGATGATCCATGCAATCGTAGATCATTCGGCTGTTTGGCAGCTTGCGGGCAAGCGTGTGCCAGTAAGGATGCTGGACCAGGGAAACGATGCCCCGACTTTCCGTCCACTCGAGGAGTTTCGCCAGACTCTCCTTGAGGCGGCGCAAATCGTCGTTTGCGGGCGGGGCCGCATAAACGGGCGGACGCCCCCTGAGATGGAAGCGAACGCTGTACAGCCGCCCGTCATCGTCCATGCGTTCCAATTCAAAGCCTGGGCGACGGGTATTGATGAAGGAGGTCGATACATAGAAGACGCGATGACCCGCAGCAGCCAATCCACGAGCGAGATGTTGCGGCCGCTGGAAGCGCAGTCGCCAATCGATGACGCCCCACACGATGATGTCGGGTTTCTCCTGCGGCGGCAAATCCGGCAGCGGATCGCCATAAAACGGCCGAATCCGCTTCGTCTGCCACTCCTTCTCCCGCAGATAGGCCGTATGGACGACGCTCCCCCGGATGAAGGGAAGAATCGGTTCAAGGATCAACACCGTGAGTCGCCATCGATTGTGATCCGATAGGGGCAGCGCCTGCCAGCAGCGCTTCAATACCCTCAGGGCGTTCATTTCACCTCCGGCAATCCGTGTTGGAAAATCATCCGCACCCACTGCTGTCCGGCCTACGACTTCAGACGTCGTCATCACGGACCGCACGGCAAATCCTTGAGCGCACCCAGCGGCAGCGCGCTGACCTTGTCGGCCAGAGACCATGGCGGGCCATCGCGGTGCTTGCCCTTGGTTGGTCATGCTTGTTAACCCACTCTCGGCAGCCCATGCTTCACCAGCATTTTCAGCTTATACGGCGCCCAGTCGAACACCGCGAAAAAGTCGACGCCGGCGAGACGGCGTCTTGCCTGCGTCGCGCGGCGCGCCGCGCGCCATTCGCCGCGCCGCAGGACGAGTGCGGCGAATACCGGGAAGTAGATTTCCCGCAGGTAGCGTCCGTTCCGTTTCAGCAGCGACAGCGCCACACCCTCCAGTAAGAGCAGCAGCAGGTGCAGCGGCAGCATCAGCTGCATGAACGGTGCGGGGTAGGCGATGGCCATCACGAAGGTCTTGTTGCGTTCCGACAGGGCGCGGCGGCGGAAGGTGGAGCGCAATCGACCGTCGGCGAGCTTGCCGCCGCCGAAGCTCTGCCCGACGCGATGGCGGTAGCCGGAAACGCCGAGCGCGCGCACCGGGTGGCCGGCCAGCCGGGCCCGGCAGCACAGGTAGAGGTCTTCGCCGATGGAGCCGAACCATGCCGGGAAGCCGCCGAGTTCATCCCACAGCGCCTTGTCGATCCACAGGCAGGCGCCGGCCACCATGCCGATTTCCGCGCCCGCTGCGCGATTGGGCGCCGGGTTGAGGAACGGGTCGAGGCGGGCGCCGATGTCGAGCAGTTCTCCGCTGTCCGCGTCGTATTGCGGCAGCGACAGGATCGCCGGCCGGGCCAGCCGTTCGGCTTCGGCGCGCAAGGTCTCCAGCGCGTCGGGCAGGAGCGTCGCGTCGTTGTTGAGCAGCAGCAGGTAGCGGCCGCGCGCGGCGGCGGCCATGCGGTTGTTGGCGATGCAGAAGCCGACGTTTTCCGCGCTTTCGATCAGGCGCACGTCGGGGTGGTGCGTGCGGATGTGCGCGGCGGAAGCGTCGGTCGAGGCGTCGTCATGGACGATGATTTCCACATCCGCCAGCGTCTGCGCGCGCACCGAGGCGATGCAGGCGTCGATCAGGTCGATGCCGTGGTAGTGGGCGATGCAGACGGAGACGAGGGGCGGGCGGGGCATGGTGAAAGTCGGCGCTGGCGGGACGGTGCGATGTCAGGCCGGCGCGGCGCGCGTTCAGTCGTCCGCTTGCCAGAGCACACTCATGGGCAGGGCGACAATGGCGCCGCCAAGCGGTAGAACCTGTTCGCCCAGATACAGCACCGCCCCGGCGACGAAGCGCTCGCCGAGCGCTTCGGAAAGCACGCGCAGGCCCTTCAAGTCGCCCTGAGTGACGCTGCCCGCCGCCTTGACTTCGATGCCGACGACGCGGCTATCGGGGGCTTCGAGCAGCAGGTCGACTTCGCTGCCCGTGGCCGTGCGAAAGTGCCAGGCGCCCGCCACTTGCCGGCTCCAGGTCAGTTGCTTGCGGATTTCCTGTACCACAAAGCTTTCCAGCAAGGGGCCGATGTCGGGCGACAGGCTCAATGTCTTGGCATTCGTTGTGCCACGCAGATGGGCGGCAAGGCCGGTATCCAGCAGATGGATTTTGGGAGATTTGACCAGCCGCTTGCCGAGGTTTGCCGACCAGGCAGGCAGGGGGCGGAACAGAAAAGCCGCTTCCAGAAGGGCGAGATAGCGTTGCAAGGTGGTGTGGGGAATGTCGATCACCCGCGAGATTTCGGCCACGTTCATCAGCCCGCTGGTGCGTGCGGCCAGAAAACTCAGCAGCTTGGGCAGGTCAGTCAGCTTTTCGATGTTTGCCAGGTCGCGAACGTCGCGCTGCAGCAGGGCGGCGATGTAGCTGCGAAACCAGGCCGTGCGCCGCTCGCCGGTGCGGCGCGAGACAGCTTCGGGAAACCCGCCGGCGATCATCCGCTCGCAGATGTCAAGACGATTGACCGTTCTCCTGGCGGGCCCCCAGGTTTTTCCAGAGAAAAGCCGGTCGATCAGGTTGCCCGCCTTGCCGGCCAGCTCACTTTGGGAAAATGGATCGAGCGGCAGGATTTCCATGCGTCCGGCAAGGGACTCGGCCAGCTTCGGCAGCAGAAAAACGTTGGCCGATCCCGTCAGAAAAAACTGGCCCGGCCGGGTGTCGGTATCGACCACCCGCTTGATGGCGCGGAACAGTTCGGGCGCGTGCTGCACTTCATCAATCACGATCAGGCCGGCATGGCCCGTGACGAGCGCATCAGGGTCGGCCTTTGCCAGGGCAAGGATGGTCGGGTCGTCTAGCGAAAGATACGGCGCCGCATGCATCTCGGCGATGCCTTTTGCCAGTGTCGACTTGCCGGTCTGGCGTGCGCCATTGAGCAGCACGACACGGGTATCGGTAAGCGCAGCAAGCAGTTTTTCGTAAATCCAGCGTTCGATCATGGTCTCATATTAACCATTGAGTGGTGAATTTGCAACAAGAAACAGGGAGGAGAGTCGGCGCGGGCGAGATGGCGTCAGGGCTTGACGGGACCGTCATGCGCTACCTCGGGCGACAGCCCGGCATATTGACGCGCGATGCCGCGCCAGTCGAAGCGCTCGCACACCGAGCGGCGGCCCGTCCCGGCCATCGCCGCGCGGCCGGCGGGATCGCCCAGCAGCCGGCAGACCGTCTCGGCGAGGTCGCGCGG
>Ga0209207_1000831_pt1 | contig 16515 bp, 17 predicted proteins | sample SaghotsprinmetaG_FD_184140 | JGI IMG/M metagenome (GOLD analysis project Ga0209207, IMG submission 184140) | Hot spring microbial communities from South Africa to study Microbial Dark Matter (Phase II) - Sagole hot spring metaG (SPAdes) (version 3) | ecosystem: Environmental > Aquatic > Thermal...
ACGCGGCGGATTACTGCTTGTCGAGCATGTCGCGATGGCTGCGCATCTGCTCGAGCATCTGCTCCATGTGCTGGATGCGCATGTCGAGCATTTCCTTGGACGGTGCCGCCATCATGCGGCCGCCGCCCATTGCCCCCTGCATTGGCTTGCCGCCCTGTTTGCCCATGCCGGCACCCGGGCCGCCCATCGGGCAGCCTCCCATGGCGCCCATGGTCGACTGCATGCTCTGCCAGTGTTCGTCCCGCAGCTTCTGCCGCTCTTCCGGCGTCTTCGCGGCCTGCCAGGCCTGACGATATTCCTGCATCTTCTGCCAGTGCTGCTGCCAGGCTTCGTTGTCGTAGGCCGGCGCCGGCTGCGCGCTGGCAGACATCGCCAGACCGGCAAGGATCGAACCGAGTACCCAGGAACGCGTTTTCATGAGCCGTCTCCCTATGCATGTGCGGACGACTTCAGAATAGTCCGATCCGCCGGCACGACCTTGTCCCCGGTCATGCCTGGCCGGGCACCTTCACATGGGATCGTTCATGCGCAGCAGTTCCTCGGGAAGGTGCTCGATGTACTCGTCCTCGGCCGGCGGCATCTGCAGGTGATAGCCCTGCGCCTCGATGTTGGCGAGCACCTTGTTGATGTCCTCGCGCGCCAGCTGGCGCTCCGGGGTGAGCACCAGCTCGAATGCCAGCTGCGGCGCGCCGAATGCGGCGAGCAAGCCCTCGGGCACGCGCTTGAGCGCATCGCGCTTGTCGACGTAGAGGTACATGCCGTCCTTGCGGGGGCTCTTGTAAATGGAACAGATGAGTTTCATGAGCGTTTTTCCAGAACATCCAGCAGGGCCTGCCCCATCCGCTCGCGGCGCCAGCCGCGCAGCGAATCGGGCAGTTGATAAGGGCCGTCGGGGTAACCGCTTTTCAGCAGTGCCTCCAGGGTCTTCTTGCGCAGCATCAGCTCCGGCGCGATATCCAGCGCCTTCGCCTCGCGCTGGCCGACCGCCCGCAACTTCTTCAACACGCCGGAAACTTCCAGCGGCAACGGCTCCGGCAGCGCCGCCGGCCAATCCTGTTCGGGCGTCGCGGCGGCCTCGCGGATCATCGCCAGCAAGGCTTCACCATCCTGGCGTACGGTGCGCGGATGCATCTCATCGATGCGCGCCAGCGTAACCAGATCGCGCGGCTGGGTACGCGCCAGCGGCCACAGACTGGCCTCGCGCAACACGCGATTGCGCGGCTGGTTGCGCGCCCGGGCCTGGCGCTCACGCCAGGCGGTCAGCACCTTGAGCACGGCCAGCTGTTGAGACTTGAGGCGCCAGGCCTGCTTGACCTCTCGATAGGCCTCCTCCGGGTCGGATTCGCGCTGCAGGTTGGCGACCAGCTCGGCACCGTCCTCCAGCACCCAGGCTCGCTTGTCGTCCGACAGCTTCGGCAGCAGCGCTTCGTAGAGTTCGGCCAGGTGCTGCGCATCCTCGGCGGCGTAGCGCACCTGCATCTCGCTCAGCGGCCGCTGCAGCCAGTCCGAGCGCGTTTCGCCCTTGGGCAGTTCGATGCCAAGCACGGCCTGGACCAGCCGCGAATAGCCCATGGAAAAGCCGATGTTCAGGTAGCCGGCGGCCAACTGGGTATCGAACAGCGGCTGCGGCAGACTGCCGGTCAGGCGCAGCAATACTTCGAGGTCCTCGCTGCAGGCATGCAGCACCTTTACCACAGCTGCATCGTCCAGCAGTGTGGCAAACGGACGCCAATCGCGCACCGCCAGCGGGTCGATCAGATAGGCGCGCCGCCCGTCACCGACCTGCACCAGCCCGGCGATGGGATAAAAGGTGTCCACCCTCATGAATTCGGTGTCCACCGCCACAAATGGCAGTTGGCGCCATTCGGCGCAGAGGCGGGCCAGATGTGCATCATCCACGACCCATTGAGTTTCGATGGCCACACGGCCTCCTTTTCGGCTGACGACCGGCGCGCGGCCGAACGAGGCGCGCAGTATATATCGAGCATCCGACCGGCCGGGCATTCATGGCCGGCGCGCACGCTGGTAGTGTTTAGCGATGTTTCCCCGGAGGCGTACGATGCCACTTGCACAACTCATCACAGCCGAGCAACTGGCCCGGCGCCTGGACGATCCCGCGCTGCGCATTCTCGATTGCCGCTTCGCCCTGGAAGATTCCACCTACGGCGAGCGCAACTACCGCCAGGGCCATGTTCCCGGCGCCCGGTTCGCCGACCTGGAGAAGGACCTATCAGGCCCGGTCACCCCTGGTGTCACCGGCCGGCACCCACTGCCGGATCCGGAGCGGCTGGCAGCGCGCTTGCGCCAATGGGGCCTCGATGACGACAGCGACGTGGTGCTGTACGACGACGGCCCCGGTGCCTTTGCCGCACGGGCATGGTGGCTGCTGCTCTGGCTCGGTAAACGCGACGGCATCTACCTTCTCGATGGCGGCCTCAAGGCGTGGCGCGAAGCCGGTCTACCGATGGACGAAGCGATCCCCGATAGTGAGCCAGGCACCTTCAGCGGGCGCGCCGACAGCAGCCTGATCATCGATGCCTCCGCGCTTCAGGAGCGCCTCGACGATCCCCAACTGGCGCTGCTCGACGCCCGCGCGCTGCCCCGCTTTCTCGGCGAAGTCGAACCCATCGATCCGATCGCCGGGCATATCCCCAATGCCACTTGTGTTCCGTTCACCGAGAATCTCCGCGGCGACGGCCGGTTTCTCCCGGTCGAACAGCTGCGCAGGCGCTTCGAACCGCTGCTGGGCAACAAGCCACCCCAGCGCACCGTCGCCTACTGTGGCTCCGGCGTGACCGCCTGCCACAACCTGTTTGCCCTGTGTCTGGCTGGCTATCCGCTGGCGACGCTCTATCCCGGCTCCTGGAGCGAGTGGATCACCGACACCCGGCGGCCTTGCGCCTGAGTCAGATCACCACGCGGCGCCAGCAGGGCGCAGCGTGGCTGACGAGTCACAATACGCCTCTGCGGTTTTGCCGAAGTTACATTTGTTTTCACAACCGTTAGTCGCCATCTTTACGAAAAATTGCAATTCATTGTCTTGCTACCTGTCCGAGAAAGTTGCTAGGTTCCGACCCGCTTTTATCCCGGAGTAGTACAACAATGAAAACAACATGGTTGAAGACCGCACTCGCGGTAGCCGTAGGCGCCTTGTCCAGCCAGGCAATGGCAGCCGGTTTCGCCCTCAACGAGCAAAGCATCAGCGGCATGGGCACCTCCTTCGCAGGCCGCTCATCTTCCGCCGACGACGCCACCACCCTCTTCGGCAACCCGGCCGGCATGTCCCGCCTCAAGCGTGAAGAAGTCAGCTTCGGCATGGCAGCGATCCATGCGAAGACGGATATCAAGAACAATTCCGGTTCGTTCTCGGGCCCGGCGCTCGGCGGTGCGACCGTGCCATACAGTGGCAGCAACGACGGAGACATGGTCCCCTTCACGGCAGTGCCGATGGGCTACTACGTCAAGCCGATCGACGACAAGTGGGCGGCTGGTGTCGGTATCTACGTGCCGTTCGGCCTGGTCACCGACTACGAGAGCGGCTATCAGGGGCGCTACTTCGGCAACTACAGTGAAGTGCGCGTGATCACCGTACAGCCCACCGTCAGCTACCGCTTCAACGACAAGTTGTCTGTCGGTTTCGGCCCGACCATCAACCGCATCGATGGTGAGCTGCAAAGCAACTCGCCGAACCCTGTCGGCCCGCTGGGCTCGAACGATGGCCGAGTGAAGGTCACGGGCAATGATACGGCGCTCGGCTTCAATGCCGGCGTGCTCTATGAATTCACTCCGCAGACCCGCGCGGGTGTCACCTACCACTCCAAGGTCAAGTACAAGCTTGAGGGTGACACCAAGCTTTCCGGACCAGGGTTCGATGTATCCGGCGCATCTGGCAAGTACGATGCCTCCCTGGACCTGGACACGCCAGAGTCGGTGGATGTCTCGCTGACGCACGAACTCAACGACCAGTGGACGCTGTACGGCGGTGCCATGTGGACCCGCTGGAGCCGCTTCGAAGCGATCGTCATCGAGAACGACGGAATTCCGGGCCCGCTGCAAGGCAACCTGGCGCCCATCGTCGAAGAGCAGGACTGGCATGACACCTGGTCCTATGCCATCGGTGCCGCCTACAAGCTGAACCGCGAATGGACGCTGCGTACCGGTCTGGCCTTCGACCAGAGCCCGACCAACAACCTCCATCGTTCTCCGCGCATCCCGACGGGCGACCGCACCGCGATCAGCTTCGGCCTGGCGTGGAATCCCACCGACGACATGACCGTCGACCTGGCTTACTCGTACCTGCGAGAGGAAGAAGTCGATATCAGCCGCAGCCGCAGCTATCAGGGCGGACTGCTTGAAGCCAACTACGACGCGACGTTCAAGAACCGCGCCCACGGTTTCGGTGCCTCGCTCAGCTACCGCTTCTGATTCAAGCGCTACAAAAAAGCCCCGGTTCTCCGGGGCTTTTTCTTTTCTACCTTGCCAGCGCTTTTTCCACCGCAGCGATCACCCGCGGGTCATCCGGCTTCACCTTGCTGGAAAAATGCGCAACGACGCGCCCCTGCCGATCGACGACGTACTTGTAGAAGTTCCAGCGCGGCGCTGCCCCGGCCTGCTCTGCCAGTTCGCGAAACAGTGGCGTAGCGTCACGCCCGCGCACCGGCTGGGTCTGGGTCATGGTGAACGTCACGCCGTAGTTCACGTAACAGACCTCGGCCGTCTCGGCCTCGTCGTCTGACTCCTGAAAAAAATCGTCTGACGGCACGCCAAGCACCTCCAGGCCTTCCTCCTTGTAACGCTGGTAGAGCGCTTCAAGCCCCTTGAACTGCGGAGTGAATCCGCAATGGCTGGCCGTATTGACCACTACCAGTGCCTTGCCCTGGAACTGGCTGCACAGATCGACGGTGTCCTTGGAGCGCAGCTTGGGTAGCTCGTGTTGCAACAGTGCCGGACATTCGGCGGCAACCACCGAGGCGCTGGCGAAGGCCAACATCAGAACTACCAGTGAGCGGGTGATATTCATGGTCAGCTCTCCGATCACGGATTCAACACGCTACTCCCCCGGCGTGCTCGCGACAATGCCGGTGAGCGTCGAAGCGTGCCCGGTCAATCACAGCTTGGCCAAACTGCAATATGATGCGGCCAGCCGCTTTGCACCGAACGAGGCCGTATGACGCTATCTCGACTGTTCCACTACGCCATGGCACTGCTTCTGCTACACGGCAGCACTGCCTTTGCCGCCCAGGTACAGGTTGCCGTCGCCTCCAATTTCACCGCTCCGATGCAGGAGATTGCAGCACGCTTCGAGCGCGACACAGGCCACCAGGCGCGCCTTGCCTTCGGCGCCAGCGGCAAGTTCTACGCCCAGATTCGCAATGGCGCGCCATTCGAAGTGCTGCTTTCAGCGGATGACACCACGCCGCAACGGCTCGAACAGGAGGGCGCTGCCATACCCGGTAGCCGCTTCACCTATGCCGTGGGTCGGCTGGTGTTGTGGTCGCCGACTGCGGGCGCGGTGCAGGACGGCCCCGAACTGCTGCGCAATGGCGATTTCCGTCACCTCGCCGTGGCCAATCCCAAGACCGCGCCCTATGGCGCTGCCGCCCTGGCCACACTGGAGCAGCTCGGCCTTGCCGAAACCCTCCGCGGTCGATTGGTGCAGGGTGAAAACATCGCCCAGACCTACCAGTTCGTCGCCAGCGGCAATGCACAACTGGGGTTCGTTGCGCTGTCTCAGGTGGCGAAGGATGGCGAGATCACCACCGGTTCCGGCTGGATCGTGCCCACCGACTATCACGCGCCGATTCGTCAGGACGCCGTGCTGCTGACCAAGGGCAAGGACAATCCGGCTGCCAAGGCTTTGCTGGTTTACCTGGCCCAGCCGCAGATCCGCGAGCTGATCCAGTCCTACGGCTACGGGCTGGAGTAGCAACATGCCGCTGGACAGCGTCGACTTGGCAGCAATCTGGCTGACCTTCAAACTGGCCAGCGTGACCACGCTGATCCTGCTGCTGATCGGCACGCCCATCGCCTGGTGGCTGGCACGCACCCCTTCGCGCATGAAAGGGCCGATCGGGGCCGTGGTCGCGTTGCCGCTGGTGCTGCCGCCGACGGTGCTCGGCTTCTACCTGCTGGTGGCCATGGGGCCCAATGGCTTCATCGGCCAGTTCACCCAGAGTCTAGGCCTGGGCACCCTGCCCTTCACTTTTGCCGGATTGGTGGTCGGCTCGGTGTTCTACTCGCTGCCGTTCGTGGTGCAGCCCTTGCAGAACGCCTTCGAAGCCATTGGCGAGCGCCCGCTGGAAGCCGCCGCCACGCTGCGCGCCGGCCCCTGGGACACCTTCTTCAGCGTGGTGCTGCCACTCGCCCGCCCCGGTTTCATCACTGCCAGCATCCTCGGTTTCGCCCATACCGTCGGCGAGTTCGGCGTGGTGCTGATGATCGGCGGCAACATTCCGGGCCAGACGCGCGTGGTGTCGGTGCAGATCTACGATCATGTCGAGGCCATGGAGTATGCCCAGGCGCATTGGCTGGCCGGCGGCATGCTGCTGTTCTCCTTCCTGGTGCTGCTGGTGCTTTATGGCAGCCGGTTGAAGCAAGGGTGGCGCGGATGAGCGGTGCTGCAAGCAACAGCGGAATCCAGGCACGTTTTCGGCTCGACTATGCCGACTTCAGCCTGGATGTCGATCTGCAGCTGCCCGGCCGCGGGGTGACCGCGCTGTTCGGTCACTCCGGCTCGGGCAAGACCACCCTGCTGCGCTGCGTGGCGGGCCTGGAGCGCTCAGGCCAAGGCGAGCTGACCGTCAATGGCGAACGTTGGCAGGACAGCGTGCAGAATCTGTTCGTGCCACCGCATCGCCGTTCCATCGGTTACGTGTTTCAGGAAGCGAACCTGTTCGCCCACCTGTCGGTGAGGCGCAATCTCGAATTCGGCATGTGCCGCGTGGCGGCAGCGCAGCGCCGTGTAGCGCTGGAACAAGCAGTGGAACTGCTGGGCATCGCTCACCTGCTCGAACGCATGCCGGATCGGCTGTCCGGCGGCGAGCGCCAGCGTGTCGGCATCGCCCGCGCGCTGCTGACCAGCCCGCGCCTGCTGCTGATGGACGAGCCGCTGGCGGCGCTGGACCTCAAGCGCAAGAACGAAATCCTGCCCTACCTGGAGCGCCTGCACGACGAGCTGGATATCCCCGTGCTCTACGTCAGCCACTCGCCGGACGAAGTGGCGCGGCTGGCCGACCACGTGGTGCTGCTGGAGCAGGGCCGGGCCATCGCCCAGGGCGAAATGCGCGAGACCCTGGCGCGGCTGGACCTGCCCACCGCCTTCAGCGAGGACGCCGGCGTGGTGGTCGAGGCCGAAGTCGCTGGGCACGACGCCCACTACCATCTGACCCGACTGACTTTCCCCGGTGGCGAAGTGCTGGTTTCGCAGCGCCCGGAAGCACCGGGGCAGCGCCTGCGCTTTCGCGTGCATGCGCGGGACGTAAGCCTGGCCTTGCAGCGCGCCGAAGGCAGCAGCATCACCAACCTGCTGCCGGCGCGCGTCGCAGCCGTGGTAGCGGCCGATACTCCCGCGCACGTGCTGGTGCGCCTGGATGCCGGAGGCACGCCGCTGCTGGCGCGGATCACCCGGCGGTCGGCGGATCAGCTGGCGATCGCCCCTGGCCAGCAGCTGTGGGCACAGATCAAGACCGTCGCCTTGCTGGGTTGAACGTCGCGGCAGCTCAGGCCGCATCGGGCAGCCTGGCGATGACCTTGATCTCGAACTGAAAGCCATAGAGCCAGGTCACGCCCACGGCGGTAACCGTCGGATGCGGTGCCTGCCCCCAGTACTCGGACACCACCAGGTTCCAGACCCGCTCGAAGATCGCCTGCGGATCGACCATGAACACCGTGACGTCGATGACATCCTCAAAGGTGCAGCCTGCAGCCTCGAGAATCGCATTCAGGTTGTCGAAGGCGCGCCGGACCTGTGCCTCCAGCTCAGGCTCTGGCGAGCCATCCTCGCGGCTGCCGACCTGCCCGGAGACGAACAGCAGGCCATTGGCGCGGATGGCCGGTGAATAGCGGTTGTGCTCGTAGAGCGCCTGGCGTCCCGGCGGAAAAACAACGTCACGCTGTGTCATGTGCAAACCTCCAGCAAGGGTCGAGCGACCCGTTCAAGTGAGAACTCACTGTAGAACTCGACGAACACTGGATAAACGCGCGAGTGCGCTCAACACTGTTTGTTCAAACCAAACAATCCTGGAGTGACGATGGACCGTTTCGATGCGATGCAGGCCTTCGTTCGCGTAGTGGAAACCGGCAGCTTCACCAAGGCTGCGGAAACGTTGCGCATCAGCAAAACCAGCGTGACCCAGCAGGTCCAGCAACTGGAGGCCCGGCTTCGTGTCCGCCTGCTCAACCGCACCACGCGCAGGGTCAACGTCACCGCCGATGGCGCCGCCTTTTACGAACGGGCGCTGCGCCTGCTGGCGGACCTGGACGACGCCGAGACCGGCCTGTCCGCCGCTGCGGCGTTGCCGAGGGGACGCCTGCGCGTCGACGTGCCCAGCCCGTTGGCACGCATGATCCTGATACCGGCGTTACCGGCGTTTCATGCCCGGTACCCGGACATCCAGCTGGACATGGGCGTCAGCGATCGGCGGGTGGACCTGATCGGCGAGAACGTGGACTGCGTCGTGCGCGGCGGCGAACTCACCGACCAGTCGTTGATCGCCCGCCGCGTCGGCGACCTAAGCCTGGGCGTGTACGCGGCGCCGAGTTACCTGGCGCGTGCCGGGGTACCGGGCCACCCAAGCGAACTGGAAAACAGCCATCACCGCGTGGTCGGCTTTCTCTGGGGACGCACCGGCAAGCCCACGCCGTACGTCATGCAGCGGCAGCACGAGCGCATCCGGGTACATGGCCGCTACGTGCTCGCGGTGGACGATGGCAACGCCTGCCTGGCCGCGGGACTGGCCGGGTTGGGCGTGCTCTGGTTGCCGCATTACATGGTGAAGACGCATCTGGCCAATGGCGAGCTGGTGCCGTTGTTGGAGGACTGGCACCTCGATGCGATGCCGCTGTACCTGGCGTTTCCGCCGAATCGCCATGTCAGCGCCAAGCTGCGGGTGTTCATCGACTGGGTCGTCGAGCTGATGGCCCAGCATGCTCCCGTGCTCGACCGTCGCGCGACGGTCGAGGGCTAAAGCTGCAACGCCAACCCGACCAGCACGGCGCATTCCACCAGCTCCAGCAGCGCACCGGCGGTATCGCCCGTGGTGCCACCGAGGCGGCGGAGCATGGCGCGACGCGCCAGCAGAAAGGTCACGCCGGCCAGCGTCAGGGCCAGCAAGCCGGTGGCGCCGAGCAGCAGGCACCCGATAACGACCAATGCCAGCACCATCAAGGCCCTGCTGCGCGGCAGGTTCGCCGCCAGTGCCTGGCCGAGGCCATTCGGGCGCACATAAGGGGTGCAGAGAAACAGCGCCAGCAGCGCCGCGCGCCCGAGCAGGGGCGCCAGGACCAGCGCGGAGGGCTGCTGCGCCTGCAGCACCACCAGCAGGGCGCTGAACTTGAGCAACAGCATTATCACCAGCACCACCACGGCCACCGGGCCGCTGCGCGGGTCCTTCATGATCTCCAGCGTACGCGCCGGGTCGCCGAAGCCGCCGAGCCAGGCGTCCGCACTGTCAGCCAGACCATCGAGGTGCAGTGCGCCGGTCAGTGCGACCCACAGCGCCAGCAGCAATGCCGCCTGCAGCAGTGGCGATGCACCTTCCAGCAGCAGCGCCGCCAGCCAGAGCAGCGCGCCAAGAAACAGGCCCACCGCGGGATAATGCAGCAACGAACGGCCCTGCTGCCGCGGCGTAGGCATGGCAGGCAGCCGGATTGGCAGGCTGGTGAGAAATTGCAGGGCGATCAACAGCGGCAGCATCGACACACCTATTCGTCCAGGGCAGCGGGTTCGCCCGCCGGACAAGGACTGAGCGGCAGCAATTCGCCGTGGGCCACGTTCACTTCCAGCAGCCGCTCCCGCGGCAGTCCCCGACCGTGCGCCAGCAGCAGGCGCATCACCCCGGCGTGACCGATGACCAGCACGCGTCGATCAGCAAAATGCAGGCGCACACGCTCGATGGCCGCCAGCACGCGCGCTTCGAACCGCAGCAGCGGCTCGCCACCAGGCGGCGTGAAACCGTAGGGATCGGCCCAGAAGCGTCCCAGCGCCTCGGCATCCGTGCTCATCAGCTCGGCGGCGCTGCGCCCTTCCCAGGCACCGAAATGCAGCTCGCGCAACTCAGGCTCGATACGGAGCGGCAGCCTACGTTCGGCGGCGAGCTCGCGGGCGAAAGCTGCGCAGCGTTGCAGCGGTGAGCTGACCAGCACGTCCCAGGGGCCGGCAAGCGCCACCGCATCGCGCATCTGTTGCCAGCCGTGAGCGGTCAGGGCGTCGTCAAGGCTGCCGCGAAAGCCGCCGCCCCGCTCGGTCTCGCCATGGCGCAGCAGGTCGATGCGTGTGCTCATGCCGGCCGGTCCGCCACCGCTGCCTCGGCGAAGGTGGCCATCTCGTTGTGCAATGCGCACGCCTGCTGGAGCAGCGGTACCGCCAGCGCCGCACCGCTGCCCTCCCCCAGACGCAGGCCCAGATCGAGCAGCGGCGCCGCTTCGAGCGCCTCCAGCACAGCCAGGTGCCCCGGTTCGGCGGAGCGATGGGCGAACAGCAGCCAGGCCCGACACGCCGAGTTCAGGCGCACCGCGCAAAGCGCCGCGACGCTGCAGATGAAGCCGTCCACCAGCGCCGGGATACCCTGCTGAGCACAGGCGAGATAGGCGCCGGTCAACGCCGCCACTTCGAAGCCGCCAAGCCGGCGCAGGGCTTCCAGCGGCACGCCGCAATGCCCGGCATGCAGCCGCACGGCGCTCTGGATGACCTGTTCCTTGTGTCGAACGCCGGGTACATCCAAGCCCGTCCCCGGCCCGACCAGGGTCAGCGGTGAGCGCGGCAACAGCACCGCGGCCAGGGCACTGGCGCTGCTGGTGTTGCCGATCCCCATCTCGCCGCCGATGAACAGCTGCACGCCATTCGCCGCTGCGCGCTGGACGCTGCTCCGCCCCGCCGCCAGCGCCTGATCCAGCTGTGCCTCGCTCATGGCCGGCTCGCGGGTGAAGTTAGCCGTACCCGGCCCCAATCGCAGATGAGTGACACCGGCCAGTTCCAGCGGCTCCACGGTGCCGAGGTCTATCACCTCCAGCACTGCGCCGAGCCGGCGCGCCAGCACGGAGAGTGCCGCGCCACCGGCGACGAAGTTGTGCAACATCTGCCCGGTGACCGCCTGCGGATAGGCGGAAACGCCCTCCTCGACCACACCGTGGTCACCGGCGAAGACGCACAGGTGCAGCCGCTCGACGGCGGGCCGGTCGCATGCCTGCAGCGCCGCCAGGTTCACCGCCAGCGCCTCGAGCTGGCCCAGCGCGCCGCGCGGTTTGGTCAGCCGATCCTGGCGCGCCAGGGCACGGATACGCGCGGCTTCGTCCGGCTGCCGGCAGGGTTCGTTCCACCACTCTTGCATCACTGTGCTCCCTTCAGGGTCATGGGCAGCCCGGCGACCATGAAGGTCACCCGCTGCGCCCGATCCGCCACCGCCTGGTGCAGCCAGCCGGCCTCGTCCACGTAACGACGGGTCAGCTCGCCCAGCGGCACCACACCGAGGCCCGTCTCGTTGCTGACCAGGATGATCCGCCCCGGTAGCTCAGGCAGACACTCGAGCAGCGCATCACGCGCCTCCGCGAGGCGCGCCGCGTCGTCCAGCATCAGCAGGTTGGTCAGCCAGAGAGTCAGGCAGTCGACCAGCAGGCAGCGCTGCGGCGCGGCCTGCTCGCGCAGCACCCGCGCCAGCTGCAGCGGTTCCTCCACCAGCGACCAGTGCACCGGGCGCCGTTGCCGATGATGGGCGATGCGCGCGCTCATCTCCCCATCCAGCGCCTGGCTGGTGGCGATATAGGTGACCGCCAAGCCGCTTTCGGCAGCCAGACGTTCGGCAAAGCGGCTTTTGCCCGAGCGGGCACCACCTAGGATCAGTTCCAGCATCGTCAGCCTCCCAGCCCGCAGAGTCGGCGCAGCTTCGCGGTGTCCAGATGCGTCTCGACCAGATCGGCCAGCCGCTCGATGTCGCGCTCGCGCAGCGCGTGGTAGTCGACCCGCTGCACTGCCTCGAGCCCCGTCCAGCGCAACAGCGCCGCGCAGGCATCGGGACTTTCGAACAGGCCGTGCAGGTAGGTGCCGAGGATCTGCCCATCGGCGCTGATGGCGCCATCGCTGCGGCCGTCGCCCAGCTGCACCGCGGGCCGGGCGAGGGCCGACCCGGTGCTGACGCCGGCATGGATCTCGTAGCCGGTGACTGGCACACCTTCCGGCAGCAGCCGGCCCTGCACGTTACGCAGCTGCTTGTCGGCTTCGAGCACGGTGGCGAAGTCCAGCAGACCAAGTCCGGCGCTTTCTCCCGCTGCGCCTTCCAGCCCGAGCGGATCGGCAATGCGCGTGCCGAGCATCTGCAGGCCACCGCAGATGCCAAGCAGCTTGCCGCCGTAGCGCAGGTGCTTCTGGATCGCCGCCTCCCAGCCGTTGGCACGCAGCCAGGCGAGGTCGGCACGCACGCTTTTCGAGCCGGGCAGGATGATCAGGTCCGCGGAGGGAACGGGCTGGCCGGGCCCGACGAATTGCAGATCGACCTGCGGATGCAGGCGCAGCGGATCGAAGTCGGTATGGTTGCTGATCCGCGGCAACACCGGCACCACCACCTTCAGGACCTCGGCGGACTTGCCGGCCTGGCGCACATCGATGGCATCTTCGGCCTCCAGGTGCAGATCCATCAGGTACGGCAGCACGCCCAGTACCGGCTTGCCGGTGCGCTGCTCCAGCCAGTCCAGCCCCGGTTGCAGCAGCGCGATATCGCCGCGAAAGCGGTTGATGACGAAGCCCTGCACGCGCGCCTGCTCGCTTTCCGAGAGCAACGCCAGGGTCCCGACCAGGTGTGCGAACACCCCACCCTTGTCGATATCAGCGATCAGGATCACCGGGCAGTCCACCGCCTCGGCGAAGCCCATGTTGGCGATATCACCGGCGCGCAGATTGATCTCCGCAGGCGAGCCTGCGCCCTCGACCATCACCACGCGATACGCAGCGGACAGCCGCCGGTGCGAGTCGAGCACGGCCTGCAACGCGACGCGTTTGTAGTCGTGGTAGGCAGCGGCATCCATGCTGGTCACCGCGCGGCCATGGACGATCACCTGGGCCCCGATGTCGCTGTTGGGCTTCAGGAGCACCGGGTTCATGTCGGTGTGCGGCGCAAGGTTGGCGGCCTGCGCCTGTACCGCCTGGGCACGGCCGATTTCGCCGCCGTCGGCGGTCACCGCGCTGTTGAGCGCCATGTTCTGCGGCTTGAACGGCACCACCGCGACACCCTGGCGCGCCAGCCAGCGGCACAGCGCGGTCACCAGCGTGCTCTTGCCAGCGTCGGACGTGGTGCCCTGCACCATCAACGTGGTCATGGATGTTGCTCCCGATAGGCCTGCAGTGCGTGGTCCAGACGTTGCCAACCGGCGTCGGTCGGCAGCCCGAAACGCAGGCTGGATGGCTGCGCGAACAGCCGGGTGAGGATGCCGCGGCGGGCGAGAAATTCGTGCAACTGCGCGGCTTCGGCAGCGACCCACCACTGAAACAGGGCGCAGCCTCCCAGTGGAGTCAGCGCATGTCGCCGCAGCAGCTCGGCCAGGCGCTGGCCATCGCCGTGCAGGCGTTCACGCTGCCGTTGCTGCCCGGTCTGGTCGGCCAGCAGCTGGCGGCCGAGCTGACGCGTCGGGCCGTTCACCGTCCAGGGGCCAAGCAGTTCGGCGAGGGCACGCAGGACACCGGCATGGGCCAGCACGAAGCCCAATCGCGCACCCGCCAGGCCGAAGAACTTGCCGAACGAGCGCAGCACCACCAGCCCCGGCAGATGGCTGTGCGCGGCCAGGCTGTGCTCGGGCGTGCAGTCCATGAACGCTTCGTCCACCACCAGCCAACCCCCGTAGGTCGCCAGTGCGCTGCGCCATTGCAGCAGGCGCTGCGCTGCGATCAGCTGCCCGGTTGGGTTGTTCGGATTGACCACCAGCAGCACGTCCAACTGATCCAGCGCCCGTGGCACGCTGGCTTCGCACAGCTCGACGACTCGGTGACCGGCACGCCGCCAGGCCTTGGCGTGTTCGGCGTAACAGGGCGAGACGATGCCGACCCGCGCCGGTCCGCGCAGCCGCGGCAAGGCCTGGATGGCGCTTTGCGAGCCGGCCACCGGCAGCACCGCGCGTGCCCCGTAGTACTGCTGCGCCGCCGCGTCCAACCCATCATCGGGCTCCGGCAGGCGTGCCCAGGCATCGCTGGTGATGGTCGGCAGGTCCGGGTGATAGGGCGCCACGCCGGTGGACAGGTCCAGCCAGTCCGACAACGGGATTCCGTGGCGCTGCGCGGCCAGCCGCAGCCGACCGCCGTGCTCAAGCATAGAGCCAGCCTCCGAACAGGAGCACCAGCAGCCAGACGCCGACACCGGCCCATACCAGATCCAGCGCATGTTCGATATGCCGCGCCTGCGGGGCACTGCCCCGGCCCAGCTCCGGCCGGGCGTGCAGTTCACCGTGATAGATCGCCGCGCCGCCCAGCACCACGCCCAGCGCACCGGCCCCTGCGGCCATCACCGGGCCGGCGTTGGGGCTGTCCCACAAGGGCGCCTGGGTACGCCAGCAACGCAGCGCGCGACGGGTCCGGCCGAGCGAGGCATAGGTCAGAGCGACCAGCCGTGCCGGCACGTAATTGAGCAGATCGTCGATGCGCGCCGCGGCCCAGCCAAAGCGCTCGAAGCGCGCGTTGCGATAGCCCCACATGGCGTCCAGCGTGTTGCTCAGACGGTACAGCACCACACCCGGCGCACCCGCGACGATGAACCAGAACAGCGCGGCGAACACCGCATCGCTGCCGTTCTCCAGCACCGACTCGGTGGCGGCACGGGCCACGCCCTCTTCATCCAGCTGGCTGGTGTCTCGGCTGACGATGCATGCCACCCGCCGACGCGCCTCGGGCAGGTCGTGGCGCCACAACGCCTGGGCCACCGGCAGCGCATGCTCGCCCAGGCTGCGCAGGCCGAGGGCCAGATAGAGCAGCACGATCTCCGCCAGCCAGCCGATGCCCGGCAACAGGCTGAGCAGCCAGGCCAGCAGCGTCAGCGGCAGCACGGCCAGGCACCAGGCTGTCACCCCATGGCTGCGCCAGCCACGGCCAGCAGCACCGTTGAAATGCTGCTCCAGGCGGTCGGCCAGGCGTCCGAAGGCCACTAGCGGATGGGCCCGCTTCGGCTCACCCAGCAGCGCATCCAGCAGCAGCGCCGCGATGACGCTGAGGAACACGCTCACTCAGGGCGCTCCGCACACGCGCGAATCAGGGCATGCAGCTGCCGCACGCCATCGGTCAGCACCGCCGGGCCGGGGTTGAGGATGTCCGGCGACTTGATCTCGTGCAGCTGGCCATTGCGTACCGCCGGGATCGCCTGCCAGCCCGGTCGGGCCGCCACCTGCTCCGGGCGGAAACGGCGGCCGCACCAGGAGCCGACGATCAGCTCCGGCGCGCGCCGCACCACATCCTGCGGATCCTCGATGATGCGTTGCTTGGCGCGCTTGAACGGCGCCAGCTCGGCGAAGCAGTCCTCGCCGCCGGCCAGTTCGATCAGTTCGCTGACCCAGCCGATGCCGGAAATCAGCGGCTCGTTCCACTCCTCGAAATACACCCGCGGCCGGCGAGGCAAGCTGGCCGCGCTGGCGCGGATGACGTCCAGCCCGGCCTGGAGCTCGGCGGTCAGCGCCCGCGCGCGCTCGCTGGCGTGCACCAGTTCGCCGAGCGTCTCGATCATGCGCAGGATGCCGGCAATGTCGCGCTGGTTGAACAGATGCACCTCCAGCCCCTCGCGGGCCAGCTCGGCGAGCATGTCGGCCTGCAGATCGCAGTAGCCCAGTACCAGGTCCGGTTTCAGGGCCAGGATCTGCTCGTGCTTGACGCTGGTGAAGCCGCTGACCTTGGGCTTTTCCTTGCGCGCCTGCGGCGGGCGCACGGTAAAACCGGAAATGCCGACGATGCGCGCCTGCTCGCCCAGCAGGTAGAGCGTTTCGCAGGTCTCGGTGGACAGACAGACGATCCGCTGCGGCCCCTTGCTCATGTCACCTCCCATCCGTTCTCGAAAACCAGTTCGTGCAGCAGCCTCGGCGTCGTCCAGCCCTCCAGCGCCAGCATCGGCGCCGGGTAGAATTCGTGCACCGGGCCGAGGCAGAGGATCGCCACCGGCTTGGCGCCTTCCGGCATGCCGAGCAGCGCAGCCAGCGCCACGGGATCGAACAGCGACACCCAGCCCATCCCCAGGCCTTCCGCACGGGCGGCCAGCCACAGGTTCTGGATCGCGCAGGCCAGCGAGGCGAGATCCATTTCCGGCAGGGTGCGGCGGCCGAACAGGTGTCCCTCGCGGC